>Ga0302289_1000063_pt1 | contig 63320 bp, 47 predicted proteins | sample III_Fen_N1_2_FD_194552 | JGI IMG/M metagenome (GOLD analysis project Ga0302289, IMG submission 194552) | Peat permafrost microbial communities from Stordalen Mire near Abisko, Sweden - III_Fen_N1_2 | ecosystem: Environmental > Terrestrial > Soil > Wetlands > Permafrost | place: Sweden: Abisko... | reverse complement strand
ACAGCCTATTCAACCGATGCCGACAGGGCTAAGATCATGGCTTGCGGGTGTATCGATTTTATCAGCAAACCCATCAAACGGGAGTTGTTGATTTCAAAAATAGAAGAGCAGCTATATAATGATTAACTAGTTCTATAACCAAAAAACACGTTGTACACATGAAACAGACCGAACCTTCCCAATCAAAACCGCTTCATAAACTGCTGCTGGTTCCCGTACTGATTGTATTGTTTGCCCTATTTTGTTTTCAGGGGCAAAGCCAGGTGATACGGGCTGAGATGCCGATTCGCACTGTGACGATTGATTTTTCTCCCGCCTTTGTTGAAAAATCACAGGTGACGATTGAAAATATCAATTCAATCTATTCTATGACAATCATGAACAGTAAGGTCAATGAGACGCACTATGTATCGGAGTCAATGGTGGCTGAGTTGAACCAACTTTTGGCTGATTATCCACAAAAAAAGGCCATTGAAGACTCTCTTATACATGTCAGGAATCTTGAAGTGATGAAAAATCAGAAACGAATAGAGGGATTACATATCGTATCCAACTCAGATGGAATTCGAGTACGTCTTGCTTTAGCAGATAGGAACGGTTCAACATCGTTTACGTTGGATAATCCTGGCAAGGGAACCATCAACGAAACATTCATCAAGCTCCTTTTCAAACTGATGAATCAGTCCTTTTGGGATTATCAAACGGAAACCTACGTGGAAAAACTGGAAGGTTATTTCAACTTTGGTTTGGGGGTGAAAAAGCAGGATAATTCTAATTATAAATTGTATGGTTGGATTTCGTCCAAGGAAGAAAAAGAATTGAACGAATTATTTGACCAACTTCCTTCAGACATACCACTTTACTTTAACATGCAAAACTTCGAGGGAATGGATACGATGTTTTACGCATCATTCAAATCCTTGTGTGACAAAAATCCAAAAATTACATGGTCTGGTTGTTCGGATAAAGTAAAACAGCAATTTAAAGAGGCAGGTATTGTTAATCTGACGCCAATGGGTTATTCTATCATACAATATTGATCGACCACCATCATTTTAATTACCAAAAAAACTATACAATGAAACACAAGATCTTAGTTTTTCTGTTTTCCATGGTCAGCCTAGTGGGGTTTGCTCAAAATGACCATCTTGAACCCCTTAATGGATACTTTGATATGTACAGTCATGAATATGAGTACTATGCCAATATCCGTTCAATCTTGTTCAAGGGTATGCCTGGCTCTCCTGTACTACGATATTTAGTTATTCCTTCATTTGAAACAGAATATGTGTTGCAAGTAGACCGGGGCCAGGCGAATAATACATACTATATCAATGTAAGAAGGGCTAAGCAAAGCATCTGGTCTACAAAGGATAAGTCGATAATCGAAGTGGAGAAGTGGCGTAACAGCATCTCGTTGGAAGATCTGGAGTTGATCAAACAGTTGTACCAAAATGCCATCCTGAAAACGCAATACGTGGTACGCAACACGATTGGAACGGATGGAACCAGGTATTACTTCTCTGTAGACGAGATGGGATTGATGTCCGGACAAACATGGAGCCCGAATAAAGGTTCAACCATGGAAAAACTGGTAAACATCAGCGAGGCAATCATGAATGAAGCTAAAGCATCAACGTTTGTTGGGTTTAGCGCTCCATTACGTGCTCAGATTAAAGAATTGACCCTTGCGTTGTTTTTATAAATCACACACGTTTATTCTCATTAGCGGTTGTCCACCTTCTCCGGATTGAGGTCGTGATTCTGTAGGCGGTAGAAAGCCATTTGCTCGTAGCTAGTACCGGGTTTGCCGTAGTTCGTGTACGGGTCGATGCTGAGGCCGCCACGGGGCAGGAATTTGCCGAGTACTTCGAGGTAGTTGGGGTCGAGCAGTTTAATCAGGTCGTTGAGGATACTGTTCACGCAGTCTTCGTGGAACGCGCCGTGGTTGCGGAAACTGAACAGGTAGAGCTTGAGACTTTTGCTTTCAACCAGCTTTAGGTTTGGGAGGTAGCTGATGTATATGGTGGCAAAGTCGGGCTGGCCGGTGATGGGGCAGAGGCTGGTGAATTCCGGGCAGTTGAACTTCACAAAATAATCGTGGTCGGGGTGCTTGTTGTCGAACGCCTCAAGGATGTCAGGAGCGTAATGGAACAGGTACTGGGTCGTTTGACCAAGGTGTTTGAGATTGTCCATGAGTGTGACCGTTTTAGGGGTGTAAATGCAGTCGTAAAGATAGGGAAAATCGTTCAGACTGATAACGAATGATTACCTTTGCACGCATGCAGGATTCAACACCAACGGACACAATACCCTCGGATACAACACCCGTATCCATTATCCGGCTGCAAGATGTGCAACTCACACTTCCGGACGCACAGTTTTCGGAGACCCTCAACTGGAGCATGCAGCAAGGCGAACATTGGGCACTGATCGGGCCGAACGGCTCCGGCAAATCCCGCTTTGTTGACGTGCTCACCGGAAAACTGGCCATCCGCTCCGGCATGCGCGACTACCCCCTGCCCGAAACCTTGGGCATTCCCGTGTTTGATGCCATCAAATCGATGGCCTTTAGGGATATAACTGCCCTGACAACCGATTACGAACAGTCTGCCTACCAGCAACGCTGGAACAGCCAGGAATCGGAGACCGCTCCCGACGTAAGCTCGTTGCTGAAGTTTCATTCCGATGAAGTCTATACCGCCCGCATCCTCGACGTGTTGGAAGTCAGGCCTCTGTTGAACCGGAAAGTGGTTCAACTGTCGAGCGGCGAACTGCGGAAATTCCTGTTGGCCAGGGTGCTGATGGAACGACCGCGTGTGCTGATTCTAGACAACCCATTTATTGGCTTGGACGCGGAATCACGGATAAAGCTGAACGAGGTACTCGAAGAAATCTCGGTTATGGGTGACCTTCAACTCTTGTTCGTGTTGTCCAATCCCGACGATGTGCCCGATTATGTACATTGGATCCAGCCCCTGTTCGAAAAACACCTGCTGAAACCTTGCAGCCCGTCGGCATTTGCCTCCGACAAAACGCTGCAGCATGCGCTGTTTCCCCTGTTGCAGACGTGGACAGAAGAACGCAGCTTTGAGGTGTATTCATCGGTGGAAGGCAACTCTGATGAAGCGGAAACGGCTACAAACGTCGTGGTCGGCCTTAGAAACGTGGGCATCCATTATGGCGAACGCAGCATCCTCGAACACCTCAACTGGACGGTGCATGAGGGCGAACGCTGGGCCTTGCTGGGGCCGAACGGGGCGGGTAAATCCACCCTGTTGAGCCTGATTTGCGCCGACAACCCCCAATCGTACGCCAACGACATCCGTTTGTTTGGTCGGAAGCGGGGCGGGGGCGAAAGTATTTGGGACATCAAACAGCACATTGGCTACGTGTCACCCGAAATGCATCATTACTACCTGAAGAATCTGCCCTGCCGTGATATTGTCGGTTCCGGCCTGTTCGACACGATAGGTCTGTACCGTCGTTGCAACGAAGAACAACTCGAACGGGTGGCGTACTGGATGGAACGATTCGGCGTCAAGGAATTGTCTGACCGTTCTTTCTTACGCGTATCGTCGGGCGAACAACGGCTGTGCCTGTTGGCCAGGGCTTTTGTCAAAGCACCCCGGCTGCTGATTCTGGACGAACCCTTGCACGGACTCGACGCCACCAACAAACGAAAGGTCAGGCAGCACATTGACGAGTACTGCGCCGACCCTTCCAGAACCCTGATCTATGTGACCCATTACTTGGGCGAGCTGCCCCAGTGTATTACCAAGCAATTTGTCCTGAAAAAAAACACCTAGTGATCATGAAAGGAACAAGATGCCTGCGGGCGAAGTGGAACGAGTGGCGACTTTCAATGCGATTGAGGGCGTACTACCGAATGCCGCCTTTGAAAGAGAGCGAACGGCTGGATGGACGGTTTCTGTTGAAGGAGGGGTGGGACTTAGTCAGCATCGCTTTCAACAATCCGGATGTGATTCGGGAGCAGTATCGCCTGTTGCGGAAGCACTGCAGCGACCCGTTTGTGTACACGGTGGCCGATAATTCCTCGCAACCGGCAGCGCGTGTGGCCATTTGTCAGTTCTGCCGGGAGGCAGCCATCCCGTACCTTTCGCTGCCGCCGTCACCGTTTACTCCCCCATCGTTCAGTGAGTCGCACGGCGCTGCGCTGAATTATGTGTACCGCCACTACCTAAAGCCACGACGCGCCCCTTATTTCGGCGTGTTGGATCACGATATTTTTCCTGTACAACCGGTTTCGTTGACGGCTTATGTGAAGGAACAGCCGTTTTACGGCATGCTGCAGGTGTGTGATAACGCCGAGGTGACCGGAGGGCGGTTGCTGTACCTGTGGCCCGGACTGGCTTTTTTCGATGCTGCCTATACGCATGCCCGAAAAGTTGATTTTATGCCTCGTTACGGCGGCGACACAGGGTCTGGCAGTTTCTATTCGCTGTACAAACCTCTGTTGGTGGATGAAGGCAAGGAGGCTGTGTTTGCCTTTCCCGACGAAACACGCGTGCCATTGTGGGAAGGCGATGATTTCCAGAATGACATGTATGCCCACATTGGTGATGAATGGTTGCACATGGTCAATGCGTCAAATTGGCGGCAAGCGGAAGACCACCTGAAAAAAAGCCAACGGGTGGCCGAGTTGCTGTAGTCTGATTAATTTTTCGTACCTTTGCACCGATTCATCCCCCCAAGAATCCACCGCTGTTCGTGATGAACAGCAATAACCAAAAGGCTGGTCTGGTTATGATCGGGCTGGTTTTTAATACGTTTACATGACATTTGAATCTTTACAACTGTCACCCGGCCTCTTGAAGGCACTGGTTGACGAAGGTTACGAAAAACCAACTCCCATACAGGAAAAGGCAATACCTTTGGTTCTGGAAGGAAAAGACGTGCTGGGCTGTGCACAAACCGGAACCGGTAAAACAGCCGCATTTACATTACCTATGCTTCAACTTTTGTCTGAAGGTACCAGACCTAAAGGACGTGCCATGCGCGCCCTCATCGTCACACCAACCCGTGAACTGGCTATCCAGATTGGTGAGTGCATCACGACCTATGGCCGCTACGAACAATGCACTCACACCGTCATTTTTGGAGGCGTTAATCAATACGGACAGGTGGAAGCCCTGCGCAAAGGCGTTGATATTTTGGTGGCCACCCCAGGGCGCCTGTTAGACCTAATGAACCAGGGATACGTCAACCTTCGCAGTCTGCAGTTTTTCGTGCTCGACGAGGCTGACAGAATGCTGGACATGGGCTTTATTCACGACGTGAAACGAATTATTGCTGCGTTGCCGCCCGTGCGTCAGTCGCTGTTTTTTTCAGCCACCATGCCACCGAATATTGTCAAGTTGGCCGGTACTATCTTGAAAACACCTGTGCAGGTGCACGTTACGCCGCTATCTTCAACCGTGGACACTGTAACCCAGTCGTTGATGTATGTGGAGAAAGCAGACAAACCCGCTATGTTGATTGATACCATTCAAAAAAAAAATGTTCAGTCAGTTCTAGTGTTCACCCGGACTAAACACGGAGCTGATAAGGTATCGAGGGCATTGACAAAAAGTCAAATATCGTCTGATGTCATTCATGGCAATAAATCACAAAACGCCCGTCAGCGTGCTTTATGCGCATTTAAAGACGGTAAAATAAAGGTGCTGGTCGCTACCGATATTGCCGCAAGGGGTATCGATGTGGACAACCTGGAATGTGTGATTAATTTTGAAATACCCTCCGTTCCGGAAACGTACGTACACCGGATTGGCCGGACAGGTCGTGCCGGTGCCAGCGGTTGGGCACTCTCATTTTGTGATGTGGAGGAAAAGAATTACATTCGGGACATCGAAAAATTGATCGGGAAGAAAATTCCTGTCGTAGGTAAATCAAAGTAACGCATACAATCATACCCACTTATATATGGCAAGATCGCAAACCAGTTCAAGTAAAAAAGAAAAAGAAAAGAAGCGCTTGGAAAAGCGACAGGTAAAGCAACAAAAGTCTGAAGGTCGCAAGGCTTCCGGGCCGAGCAACCTGAATAACATGATCGCGTATGTAGACGAGTTCGGTCGCATAACTGATACCATGCCCGATCCCAGAACCAAGCAGGTGATTGACATCGAGAACATCGAGGTGTCGGTACGCAAGCGCGAAGATGTTTACGTGGATCCCATCCACAACGGGAAAGTCGATGTGTTCAACACATCGAGGGGTTTTGGCTTTATCAGTGAAACGGGTACAGGCGAGCGTTACTTCGTTCACGCGAGCAATGTATTGCAATCCATTACCGAAGGTGATAAGGTCAGTTTCGAAGTGGAACAAGGCCCCAAGGGTTTAATGGCTGTTCGGGTAAGCATTCAGCTACAACCAAAACAGAAAGCTCAGCAAGTAGAGTTGGAAGAATCACTGCTGGAAACACCTCAAGAAGTTCCTCAAGAAGAAGCTCCAACGGAAGCGTTAAGCGAATAGCTTTTCGATGATACTTCCGTAGCGTTGTTCAATGGCTTTTCGCTTTACCTTCAGGGTGGGGGTCAGCACGCCCGTGTTGACTGACCATTCGTCGGCGACCAATTCATAGCTCTTCACCTGTTCGTGATGGGCGAAGAGTTGGTTGTATTTTTTCACCTCCCGTTTGTAGATGGCCAATACATCCGGATGTTTGATCAGCGAGTCGGTGTCGGTGTACACGATGTTGCGGCGCTTGCAGAAATCCTTCAGGTAGGTTAAATCGGGATTGATCAGGGCGGCTGCATATTTCTGATTTTCTCCCAATACGACCATGTTTTCGATAAACGGTGACTTGCAGAATTGTTCTTCGATCAGGAAGGGATTGATGTACTTGCCAAAGGAGGTCTTGAAAATGTTCTTCAGGCGACCGGTAATGATCAATAACCCGTTTTTGGTGAATCGACCCGTATCGCCCGTGTGGAACCAACCGTCTTTGTCGATGACCTGAGCCGTCTGAATGGGGTCCTTATAATAACCCAGCATCACATTGGGTCCTTTGCAAATAATCTCATTTTCTTTGGTGATTTTCACCTCAACGCCTGGCAGGGGAGGCCCAACCGTTCCGGCCACGCGTTCTCCTTTGCCCCTGTTGCTGACGGCAATTACGGGCGAAGTCTCGCTCAGGCCATATCCTTCAAAGACAGGCATGCCGATGGCGTTGAAAAAGGCGACCTGATGCTTTTGGATGGCCGCTCCTCCCGAAACAACAATGTCAAAGTTGCCACCCAGTGCTTCCCGCCATTTGCTGTAAATCAATTTGTCGGCTATTGCGTGTTTTAGCTTGTACCAGATTGTATTTTCTTCGAGGTGGTAATGCTTGGCCAGTTCAAACGCCCAGAAATAAAGGCTTTTTTTCAAGCCGGTTTGTTTTTTGCCGGCCAGGTACAGTTTGTCGTAGATTTTTTCCAACAGACGCGGCACGCACGACATCATGGTCGGAGTCACCTCTTTGATGTTTTCGGCAATGGTGCCCAGGTTCTCCGCGTAATAGATGGAAAACCCTAAAATGTGGTACACATAAACCAATATGCGTTCGTAGGCATGGCACAAGGGCAGAAAACTCAGGGCTACCTGACTCCAGTTTGAAGGAATTGACTGCAGCGACTCCAACTGGCTTATAATGTTGTGATGGCTCAACATGACCCCTTTGGGCAATCCGGTCGTGCCTGAGGTGTAGATCATGGTGGCCAGGTCTTCGGGCTTGACGGCTTCCTTGCGTGCGGTGAGTCTGGCTGGGTCTGCATGTTGGTTGCCAAACGTGTAAAACGCATCCAGCAAGGTGGTGCCCTCTGTCTCTTCCAGGCAGACAACTTCTTTTATGTACGACGATTGTGCCAAAACCGGTTTGAGTTTCTTGAACAGTTCGGCTGAATCAATGAACAGGTACTCGATTTCGGCATGATTGAGTATGTGCAGGTAATCGGACTCGCTGATGGTGGGATAAATGGGGATGCAAACGGCACCTGTTTGCATGATACCCATGTCGAAGAAATTCCACTCGGGTCGGTTCGAGCTGATGATTCCGACATTGTGTCCGTGTTGGACACCTTTTTCTATCAGCGCATAACTGATGGTGTTGGCTCGTTCAATATAGGCATGAATGTCGTATTTTACCCATTCGTGGTTAACCTTTCCTGCTAGAACGACTTCCCTGGACGCATACTTTTCGACGTAGTTGTCCAATAAATCAAAAATGCGTGTTACTTTCATGTCGGTTGGTTGTTAAAAGGGCAGGTCGTCTTTTTCGCCGCCACTCAGGAATTCAGGTGCGGGCAAGCCAAATTCACTCGGGGTGGAATGTTGCTGGTCTGCACGGCCCGTGCCTGTTTGGGCGGCTCCTTTATCGACACGCCAAGCCTTGACATCGGTGTAGTACTTCCCGTTGAATTCGCGGCTTTCCACATCGAAGTGAACGGTAACGGTCTCGCCTTCGGCCAGTGCGAATTGGTCCACCTTGTCACCCCAGAGGTTGAAGCAAACGGTTTTGGGAAATTGGTCGCCGTATTCAAGCAGGTAATCCTGTTTTTTCCATTGGCCGTTTTTTCCTTGGCCGGTTTGAAGGGGGAGAAGTTTGATGATTTTTCCAACGATTTCCATGGGTGTAGTGTGTTATTTGGCTGTTTTTACTGAGTCGGTAGAATTAATCACCTGGTTCATGGTGCGCATGAACGGTGACAGTTGGTCGGGATTTCTGAGCTTTATGCGTTGGCCTACCTTGATGGGTGTGCCGGGTTTCATATCGTTGAGCTTATAGAGGGCATCCAATTTCAAGGCGTAGGTCTGTGAGATACTGTGAATGGTTTCCCCGGCTTTGACAATGTGGGTGGGGTTCTCGCCTTCCCACCAACCGGTCTTGCTGTCTAAGAAGAGCCGTCCGCCGGCGGTAAGGGTGTAGCTTGCGTCTACATCGTTGATTTTTCGTAGGCGTCGAGCTGTCAGGCCAAATTCTTCGGCAATGGACGCAAAGCTGTCGCCAAATTTGACGGTGATGCAAGGGGTCGTGCCTACGTATTCCACAATGTGGGTAGTCAACGGATTAATCCTGTTTGAAGAAGCGTCGCGTTCCATGTCGTGGTAGTCTTTGGCAAACTGAAGCAACTCGGCTGAATTCAGGATGGTGGAGTCTGGCAGGTCACTCACGGAGACTGTCCGTGCTTTTTTAATGGCGCGTTTTTTTGTTTTGCGGGTGGATTTTTCTTCTGTCTGAATTTTTTTAACAGATCCTTTCGTGTATTGGTTCAGGTCGTAGGTTTCGATGACGCGGATTAGTTTGTCGGCGTATTGTTGGTCGGTGGCGTAACCTGCCTTTTGCAGCCCTCTGGCCCAGCCTTTATAATCGTTCAAGTCAAGCTGGAACAGGAAGCGGTAGCGTGCGCCGTTTACCAGAAAAAGAGAGTGGTCTTCGTAGGACTCGGAGACCTTGTCGTACTTTCGGAAACAGGAGCTCTGGCCGTCATCGAAGGCATACGCCGTTTCGCCTTTCCAGTTGTTGTGGCACTTGATGCCAAAATGATTGTTGGAAACTTTGGCCAGTTCACTCATGCCGGCTCCCGACTCCAATAGCCCTTGTGCCAAAGTGATGCTGGCGGGGATGTTGTGTCGTTCTTGCTGCTCCCTGGCGATGTTGGCGTATTGAGCAATATATTCCTCGTAGGGTTTCAACTTGTTCTGAGCCGACAGCGTGCTGATGCAGGCCAGCGTCAGGAGGGTCAAGAATATCCGCAGTTTCATTCGTGTGTGATGATTTTATGCTATTTTTGCAAGAAAGCGTTGCTGTATGGTTGAGAAACAAATTACCGCAAAGATACACTTTTGCACCATCCAAGAACTGCCCGAGGCGGAAAAAATGCTGGTTGCTTTTGCAAAAGAAGCAGCCATAAAGGCGTATGCGCCGTATTCTTTGTTTCGGGTGGGTGCTGCCTTGCTGTTGGAGAACGGCCAGGTGGTGACTGGAAATAACCAGGAAAATGCGGCGTATCCGTCTGGCCTGTGTGCTGAGCGGGTGGCTCTTTTCTACGCAAACGCCAATTGGCCGAAGTGGCCGGTGACGTGTATGGCCATTGCTGCTACTTCGGTGGATGGTTTTACTGCACGTCCGGTTTCGCCTTGCGGTTCCTGCCGGCAAGTGCTTCTTGAATCAGAAATGAGATTTGCTACCCCCATCCGCCTGTTGCTCTATGGCGAAGATGCTATTTGTAGGGTCGATTCAGCAGCCGACTTGTTGCCCCTGAGCTTTAATAAGGGCTATCTACGGCCTTGATATGGCTGTGGATTTTGGGTGTACCTCTCCCAAAGATAAGCCTGTTGTGGGCGGCTTTGCCTAATTTTTCGTAGTTTTTTGGGTCAGAATTCGCGGTAATCACTACCGCAAGAAATCGTCAACAAAGAAAACGAAAAAGCGCGAAAACGCAAAGACATCCAATCGGGTTTTTAGCCTTATGCTCAGTTGACTTCATCGATGTTTGCAAGTATCACATCCCAGCGTGAATACTTGCTGTTGCTTCATGCTTAGTTAATGATAAAAAAATTGTTGACAATAGTGTTGTAGGTGGTTTATTAAACGTGTAATTTTATTGCGAAAATCACCTTTTCAAAACAAGATTAGTAATGAATAAACTGAATACATGAAAAAAATCGGATTATTCGTATTGGCTGTGTTTTCGTTTTGCACATTTTCTGCGCGCTCGCAAAATTTTACAGAGATTGACCGTGTACGTGATACGGTGCTGCAAACACATCTCAACGACGAATTCTACGTACAAATCAGGTGTATGTACGATGTCAGAGAAAGTTATGATGATTATATCCTGCTTAAAGAAAAGGACAAATGGAGGGTCGAACATAGGAAGAAAATGACAGATCCTCCTACTTGGGAAGGGAACACAGATACTCAAAGAAAAATAGTCACCAACGTGTCCAACATGGAGGAAAGCAAGATAGAAGCTTTCCTAAAAGCAATTGATATTGACCGATTGGTACGAGGCTCAACGATTGACAGTCTATCCCTGGTCGATCCGGGCGAACCTGTGTTGGGATTTAATTATTTTGCCATCATGATTTGTTCAAAGGGGACATTCAGACTTATCGAATACCCTTTTAATTTACCACGTTATGACAGACCGAATAATCAACGAACCTTGTCCGTTCCTTGGCAGTCCGCCTATCTGGATAATCTGATTGCTCGTTTTACCCAGGCGCTGCCCATGGGGCATGAACGATTATTCGAAGTTTACAACGGAAAATTGATACAGAAGAGGCGTTAAGGCGGAACCGAAACAGTTCCTTGTTTCTACCGCTTCGTGCCGGTATAAAGCGAGCAGGCACCAAAGGTGAACGTGGTGCAGCGCGTGTCGGTGAAGCCGGCTTGGTTCAGCAGATCGAGCATGGTTTTTCCTTGCGGAACGAGCTGGATAGAGGCGGGTAGGTACTTGTAGGCCTTGCCGTCCTTGGTGAACAATTTGCCGGCTAGGGGCATGAACCAGTTGGTGAAAACCTTGAACAGTAGGTTGGCCGGAAACCACGTGGGGCGGGAGAGTTCGAGCAGCAGCAACTGTCCGCCCGGTTTCAGCACCCGGTTCATTTCTTTCAGTCCTTGCAGGATGTTCTCAAAATTCCGCACCCCGAAAGCGGAAATCAGGGCGTCGAACGTGCTGTCGGGAAAGGTTAGGGCCAGGCAATCCTGTTGTTCGAAGCGGATGGTGTTTTCCAGTCCCAGGGTCTTGACTTTTTCCCGTCCCACCTGCATCATTTCTTCAGAAAGATCGATGCCGACCACTTCGCTGGGAGTTAAATAGTTACACGCGTCAATGGCGAAATCGCCCGTGCCGGTAGCCACATCGAGAATCGTCACTGGATTGAATTCAGTCAGACGTTTGAGTGAAACCCGCCTCCACCGAATGTCCTGACGGAACGACATAAGCCGATTCATGAAATCGTAATCGGGAGCGATGGCGTCGAACATCTTTTCCACCTGCAGGTGTTTTTGTTCGTTATCGTTGTAGGGACGGAGGGTTTCGGGTGTACGGCTCATGTAGGGGGAATTGCACGTTTTCGTGCCTCAAAGATAAATAATATCCTCTTGGATTGCTACCTTTGGGGCCAAATCAGGAGTATATGCGGATAGGATTACTTTCGGACACACACGCTTGCTGGGACGACCGGTTTGAACAGTATTTTAAGGAATGCGACGAAATCTGGCACGCCGGCGACATGGGTTCAGAAGTGGTGGCCGATGCGCTGGAGGCCGTCAAGCCGCTCCGTGCGGTTTACGGAAATTGCGACGGATATCCTATACGGTTGCGGTTTCCACGGTTTCAATGCTTTGAATGTGAGGGCATGCGCGTGCTGCTCACCCATATTGGTGGTTACCCGGGGAGGTACGCTCCTGAGATTCTTCGGGAGCTGAACGAATATAAGCCTGACTTGTTTGTCTGCGGCCATTCGCACATTCTTAAGGTGGTGAACGACAAGACGCGCCACCTCTTGCACATCAATCCCGGTGCAGCCGGGCTACAGGGTTTCCAGCTTGTAAGAACGTTGGTTTGCTTTGATATCAACGACGGTAAAGTGGAGAATCTGGATGTGATTGAGCTGGGTTCGCCTCGGTGACTTATTGCTTGCGCATGGTCCAGCGGAATGAGACAACAGCCAATGCCGTGCTCGCGAGGGCATACACCCCCAATACAAGCAGCGAAGAGGATGCTGAACCCAGACTTCCTCCGGCCAATACGGTTCTTGCTGCATCTACTGCATGGGCAAAGGGCATAGCGTAACCAACCTGTTCAAAGACGCCGCCCACCATTTTCAAATCCATCCAAGCTCCGCTCATCAGGCTAATCACCGTAATGAGCAGCGATCCGGCGGCCGAGACCTGTCCCACGGTAAACAGGGACCCCAACATGACTCCAAGACTGATGCAGGTGGTTCCCAATAAGAGGAAAATAACCATGGCGGCTCCCAGGTTGAGGAAGGTTGCGCCCAGCAAAGTGCCGACAATCAGGCAAATGAGGGTTTGTACCAGCAGGAGCGGGTAAAAGGGCAGGATGTAGGCTAAAATAAAATCGGTGGGACGAAGCGGTGTGGTGTACAACCTGACCAGAAAGGCGCTTTGTTTGTCCTTGGCCAGCAGGGTGGCCGCAAACATGATGAAAAATCCGTAACCAAAAATGATGATGCCGGGTGTGAGGGTTTGCGGGGCAAATTGTTCCAACGGCATGCGTTTGTTGATGCTGCTGAACAGGAACAGAAAAACAAGGGGCATGAGCAGGCCCAGTATCATCGAGATGGGATCGCGGCTGATTTCTTTCAGGTTGCGGTCGGCTAATCCAAGTAGTTTCATGAGTGGGATTATTTGGAGGAAGAGGTGTTGGGTGAAGGTTCACACTGTGTTTTACCGGTAACGGTCAAAAAGACCTCGTCCAGTGTGGGTTCCTGGAGGTTGATGCCGGTGAGCTCAACCTTATTGGTCTTTAGCAAGTCGACAACAGCATAGAGATCGATCTTTTCAGCCGCAATATCAAGTCCGTGATCCACCCGGTCTACGCGATGTCCTGACGCTATGAGTTGTTTGATGGCTGCTTCGGGAAAGTTTTCTGCCGTGACACGCAACACCCTGTCGGTAATGATGCGCTGCTTCAATTCACGGGAAGTTCCCGCTGCGACCACGACCCCGCTTTCCATGATGGCGAGGTGGTCGGACAAGGCGTCGGCTTCTTCCAGGTAATGGGTGGTGAGCAGGATGGTTTTTTCGCCTTTCAGCCGTTCGATGTAGTTCCACACCGACTTTCTGGCGTGGGGGTCGAGCCCCAATGTGGGTTCGTCGAGGAACAGGACCTGTGGGTCGGACACCAGCGCCATGGCTATGCTGAGGCGCCGCTGTTGACCACCCGACAGGCGTTTGGTCCATTCTTTCCGGTCTTCCAACTCCATCAGTTCCATGAGTTGTTCTGCCCGCTTGATGGCAGCGTTGTGGCCCATACCGTATACCCGTCCCATCAACACCAGATTTTCCTTGGTGGTGAGGTGGCCGGCTATGGCCGTTTCCTGCGGCGAAACGCCGATTACTTGTTTGATGTTGGTGTTGTCACCGTTAACCAGGTCGTGACCCAGCACGGTGGCTTCGCCCGAAGTGGGTTGCAGCAGGCAGCACAGCATGCGGATGGTCGTGGTTTTTCCGGCGCCGTTCGTTCCCAACAACGAGAAAAGCTCTCCTTGTTGGATGTCAATGTTCAAATCGTTCACGGCCATTCGTTGACCGAAGGAGCGTGATAAATGACGGGTGGTAATGGCTGATGGCATGGTGGTATGAGGTTAAAAGAGCGTGCTGGTTAATAGGAGGCGTTGGTGGTTGAGCGACCAGGAAATTTCCCAACCGGACAGGAAGAAACCGACCAGTATGTCCTTGTCCTTGACACCGGCTTTGAGCGCCAGGTTGTCGAGCAGGCCCCAGTACAGGCTTAGGTCGTAACTGTTTTTGCCGGGTTGAAGGAAGTATACGCCACCGATGGAAACGTTGGGAAGCAGGAAGTACCCGGCTGAAACTTGAAAGCCTCCGTTTACATAACTACGTTGATAAGTAACCTCGTCGGCTGCCGGGTTCGTGTCGTAGCGGTAGCAGTACGTCAGGAAGGGCGAAAGTTTGATGCCGAAGCTGTTGTTCTCCGTACGATAGAGTTGCAAGGGCAGGCCAAGTGTACCTTCCATTGCGTTTCTCGAAACGTCAGCCTGCACAACGAGTTGGGTAGATGTAGTCAGCGGGCGGGAGAGGCGAAGTCCAAGACTTAGGTCGTCGCGATAGTCTCTTCCCAGAGTAAGGCCTGCGGATAGCCGCTTTTTCGACAAGGTAGAAGTGGCGGTAAGGAATCCCGGTTGGTTGGGAATGACGTAGTGTTTCGGGGGAATGGGCGGGAAGTTAAACACGTGCAGAGCTCTGTTCCCATTTACGAATTGCCTGGCTGCGTTCCGTTGTTCAAGATAGATGCTGTCATTCGGGTCGGCGTTTTCATATCCCCGCTGAAGCCGGGAATACGTTTGGCTTGAATTGTTCAGAAAGCGGGTGTAGCTTTTCTTCGCTTCCGTGTTCAGTCCCAGCTGCTCAAACGTGTATCCCTCCAGAAAAGTCAGGTTGGAGAATAAATCGGCCTGCGGATAGATGGAACGGATGCTTCGCGCGTAGGCAAAGACTTGGTTGTAGTCTTTGTTTGTGATGGCCGCATGGATGGCATTGAAATAGGTGGCCATGGTCCAATCCGAGCGTTTCAGCAAGACGGAGGGCTCTTTGCGCAAGGAAAAGGGGTAGTGATTGCCTTCACCTGCCAGCTCAATTCGGAAGTCGTTGAGGTTGGTGCTATCGACCAATTTTCCCGAGTTCAGGCGCAACGGCACCAGACTTCCAGCATGTTTACCCTCGTATACCTGTGAATGCGCATTCAACACCAGCCGATCGGTGTCCATAGACCGACAGCCGGCCACTAACACCATCAGCAAGAGGCATACAAGGGAAGGATACTTCATGGTTTATCACGGATGGTCGAGCGCCGCATCAACGGTCGTTGGACTCGATATTTCCCGTGATCTTCATCGAGAGGCTCTGTCCTTGAGCTTCTCCACCTCCCACGTTCACGTTTGCGTCCATGTCGATTTTGCCCGTAAGCTGGTTCAACCATCCCGTGGTTTTATTCAAGGCCATCTCATAGGTGATGCCCCCTTTTATATCGATGTTTGCAGTAACACCCTGGATTGACATGGGTGTGCCGCTGCCCATATCTGTCTTCACGGTAGAAACGCCGGTAATAATATACTGACTCGCAGTCACATTGGTGAGTGTGTAGATTGTGGTAGATTCAACCGGCATCCCGCTGGTCATCATTTTGTTGACACACGTCCACGATTCTCCTTTGTTGACGGACTTGGCCGGAAAAAACGACACATTCGCCTCCATGTTGCTCAGAAAGGCTTCCTTGCTGAAGTTTTGTTTCAGTTGAGTACTGATTTGGTTATTCGCGTCTTGGCTCGATTGGTTGGTGCTTTCCAAGGCGCTAAACAAGGCTTCGTAGTTCTTGATTTCGACCGCCTTTCCTTTTTTCGACATCGTGAGTTGAAAGGTTTTGTTGACCAATTGGTTTACCATGTCAGACACCTTGCCCTGTGCAGTGGATATGCCGGAATTGAGACTTTGGTTGCCTGTGAGCCCGTTCATCGCAACGCCGATGCTGTCGTAGCGTACGTCAATCTCGTAACAGGTGTCTTTCACCGACTTGACCGTGTACGTCATGTGAGAACTGACCGTCGTACCAATGTTCATGGTTTGTCCCAGCACATTCATGCCCATGTTGAACGTTGTTTTGGTCGATTGAACGTAACTGGATCCCACCTTAAGGTTGTAGGAGAGGTCAACCGCGGATACACGTACCGCAAACAGTGAAACAAGTACCAAAGCAAGCAACAGTGTTTTTTTCATGGGGTTTATGGGTAAGGGGGTTTATACGGCTTTAAAACTAATGTCCAAACTCTTGATGGAATGCGTGAGTGCGCCCACCGAAATATAATCGACGCCACATTCGGCGTAGGAGCGCAATGTTTTGAAGGTGATGCCACCGGATGATTCCGTCTCATAGAGGCCGCCAATGCGTTCCACCGCCTTACGGGTGGTTTCCAGGTCGAAGTTGTCGAGCATGATGCGATCCACACCGCCCACGGCCATGACTTGTTCCAGTTCGTCGAGCGAGCGGACTTCGATCTCAATTTTCAGGTCCTTGCCCTTTTCTTTCAGGTAGGCATTGGCCCGATTGATGGCGTTGGCGATGCCACCGGCGAAGTCTACGTGGTTGTCCTTGAGCAGGATCATGTCGTAGAGCCCGATGCGGTGGTTTACGCCGCCTCCCAATTTCACCGCCTCCTTTTCCAGCAAGCGCATGCCGGGTGTGGTTTTGCGGGTGTCCAACACGCGGGTCTTGGTACCTTCCAGCTCTTTCATATAGTTCCGGGTGGTGGTAGCCACGCCGCTCATGCGCTGCATGATGTTGAGCATCAACCGTTCCGTCTGTAACAGCGATTGTACCTTACCAGTTACCTCAAACACCACGTCGCCGTACTTGACATCGCTGCCGTCGTTGATGTAGGTGGTTACCTTCAGTTGGGGGTCAAAATAATGAAACACTTCTTTGGCCACTTCAACGCCGGCTACGACGCCGTCTTCCTTGATGATGAGTCTGGACGTGCCGATGGCGTCTGCTGGAATGCAAGACAAGGTGGTATGATCGCCGTCACCGATGTCTTCGGTAAAGGCACGTTGCAAAAACGGAATCAGATCTTCGCGCATAATGAATACAATAAATAAGGTTGAACGCAGCAAAAATACGATTTTTTTGTCACACACGTATATAAGGTGTCAACATATGGATAGTTTTATGCACATTGTGTATTCGATTAACACTGTAAAAATAATGGTTACATGAATTAATATATATAATTTACTATATTTGTTTGATATATACCTAATACCTGCTAAACATGAATACTCCACACCTGTTTAGAATCTGTAAATGCCTATTTTGCTTCCTGATGGTCGTTTTCGTTCAAACAACTGCACAGGTTGCCACGACGAAACCGACTTCGATCTATGACGAAAAATGGAAGCAGGTAGCCGACTTTATAAAAGCCGACCGACCAGAGTCGGCGTTGGAGGTGGTTGCCGCCATAGATAAGCAGGCAAGGGCTGAAAATAACAGCGTCCAGCAGATCAAGGCTAGCGTCATGAGAATAAAACTGATCGTGCAAAAAGACCCGGACCAATTGTCCGCTCAGCTTGCCGGCATGGAAGCGCTCATTGCCGGATCAACAGATGAAACAGTAACGGCCATACTGCGGTCAATCACTGCGGAGTTTTACCTCAACTATTATAGAAGAAATACCTACGTCATCAATAAACGGACAGCTATTAAGGGGCAAGTACCTTCCCGTTTTACTGAATGGACCGGTAACATTTTTTCGGACACCATCCGTACCCTGTTGGCTCAATCCCTGCAGCCGGCTGAACGTTTGCAATCCACACCCATTGAAACTATCCGTGATTTGTTTGCGAAACTTGATGTTGCCATTGAACCAAGCGTGTACGACGTGCTGGCCATGCGTAGGATTACCCTGTTGAACAGCCTGCGGGAGGCACAGTCGGATCGTGACCTTAACATGGAACCTACTCCCTTGTTTGCTGCTGCTGAACGTTTTATCACCCTGCAGGTGGCTGACCCCAACGTAACAGCCATTGAAAACGAGATCATTGGAACCTTTCAACAGTGGTTGCAGTTTAGGCTTCATAACGGCAACGCCAAGGCGTACCTTCATACGGATGTTTACCGTCTGCAGACACTCTATACGATGGTCTATCCACAGACCTATTCGGATTTAGCACCAACATTGCCTTTGACCGCTCAACAACTCTACTTGAGAACGTTGCAGGAGCTATCGATTCGTTATGCCGACAATGAGCTGGTATTGAATGTCTTGTGGGCACAGGCGCAGTTTTACAGGGCATTTTACACGGAAGGAGACCCTCTGCGCAAAGACTACAAGTATAAGGCATTAATGCTGGCTAACAAGGGGTTGAGTAGGTTCCCGCGGTCTTCGTACAACATTAATTTAAGGACGTTACAATTTGAATTAACCGTGGCTGGTATCAACCTCACCAACAAGGCCGTGGTAATGCGCAACACCCCCCTGGAAGTGGTTGTACGCGCTTCCAATACCAGTAAAGCTGAGTTAACCCTTTACCGAGTCAATTTAACGCCAACGGAGTTTTTCAAGCTAAAAAACAGTCGCGATATAGTGGCAATGGCTAACTGCACCGTGTTGGAACGACGTATCGTTACATTCAATAAGGATACTTTGCTAAATCCTGTGGACACCACATTGATTATTCAAGGGCTGGATTACGGACAATACGGATACTCCCTGCGCATTCCGGGAAACAGCGGTCGCATAGCCAATGCCTACTTTGTGGTTTCAGACATGGCAAGCATTGCCAAATTCAACGAACCCGAGGTGTGCGTGGTTGACCGGGTTACCGGAAAGCCCTATGCTGATGTGAAGGTGCAAGGTTTCAGTAGGCCGGACAACAGCTTCAGGGTTGATGCGTTTGAAACTCCTGTTGCCAGCGGAAAAACCAACAAAGACGGTTTCTTTACCTACACAGGAGCCGGGAGTTCAAATTACGTATTTTTTTATGAACGAGGAGCCGATTGTTACCTGACTTCACAACAAAACGTGTATATTAACTTCAGAGAAACATCGTTGCGGGATAACCGCCAGTTGTCTTTGTTGACCGACCGTTCCCTCTACAGACCCGGACAAACGGTTTATTTCAAAGGGATTGCGTATGAAATCAGCAAAGACGTACAGCGCGTGCTTCCCAACCAAACGTATACGGTAGAACTGTTTGATGCAAACAACCAGTCGGTTGCAAAGAAGTCGTTTACCACCAACGAATTCGGTTAGTTTTCCGGTAAGTTTGTGTTACCTGCAACCGGGTTGAACGGGTATTACCGCCTGCGATCAGGCAATTCCGGTGGAGTTAGTTTTCGGGTGGAGGACTACAAGCGCCCCACCTTCGACGTGGTGCTGAAAAACCCGGAAACAGCCGTCGAGTTTGGAAAAACTATCACTGTTACCGGTACCGTGAAAGCCTATGCCGGTTATCCGGTAACAGGAGCCACGGTAACCTATCAGGTGACCCGGCATGCCCATAACCGAATCGTGTCATACCCTACGAATGAAACCGTTCTTTCCGGTGAGGCCCAAACGAAAGCCGACGGCACCTTCACCGTTTCCATTCCTGCCGAGCGGATGAAAAACTTGAACGGCATTCAAATCGTGACTTATGAGGTCCGGGCAACTGTCACCGACCAAAAAGGAGAAACCCACGAAGGTCAATGCAGTGTCTCTGTGGGAGATAAGTCCTTGTTTGTCAATACCGACCTTAATGACAATGTCATCATTGACAAGATGGTGGGCAAGCCCATCAAGGTGCAAGTGTATACCATAAATGGTGCTGAAGTGCCTGCTGAGGTGGGCTATGAAGTATACCTGTTGAATTCCTCCGCCGATTTTATCGATTCCAAGGAAGAAGAGGATTATATACGGGTTAACCAGAATGAACGTATAACTGAAATGCAACGCAAACCCGGTCGCCTGGTACAATTCGGTCGCTTCCACACCAAGGATGGTCCATTGATGCTCGATTTTAAAACCATGACATCGGGCATGTATCAATTGGTGTGCACCACAACCGACACCAATGGCAAACAGGAACAGGACATCAGCGAATTCACCCTTTATGCCCCCGGTGATAATCACATTCCGGTGAAAGCTTATGCCTGGATGGTCACCTCCAACACCGAATTTGCCCCCGGTAGGCCGGCCGTTATCCATTTTGGTACGGCAGCCGAGGATGTCTACTTACTTTATCGGGTTATGAATGGCACAACCTGTTTGGAAAGCACCTGGATGCCACTGTCAAACACACTTAAAACCTTTACGATACCCTATAAAGAGAGCTACGGAGAGGGCGTTTCTGTACAGTTTACTTTTGTTAAAAATGAGAAGCTGTTCACGCGCTCGGTGAGACTAACGTCTCTCATGAAAAAGAAGCCGCTTACACCGGTTCTTTCTGTTTTTCGTGACAAATTGCAGCCCGGTGAAACAGCTGAATGGACCATCACCATTCCAGAGGTGAAATTGCTGAGTAAACCCGCCGAGGTGTTGGCTGAGATGTACGATGCCTCCTTGGATGCCATTGCACGACATAACCTCTATTTTTACCCGGCCTACTATCCATACGTACCCTATTCGGAAAATTGGGTTTTGCTGACTCCAAAAACGGGAACGGTAAACCAGTTGGGAAATTCAAACTACAGCATTTATCCGGTCAGCGGTTTGTCGGATTTTGATTATAGTTGGATGGGTGGGTTGCTTACGGGTGGAAACGGTGGTTCGTTCAGTATACCTCAACGGGAAATTTCCATGGATCCACAAACCCTCAATTTTTCCGAACCGGAATTACTCGGGATTGGACGTATCGATGGATCATTGCAAGGACGAATAGCTGGGCTGGATATTGTCAGCAATAGTGGAGACCCCTTAAGGAGTGAAGAAATGGCATCTACGGGTGAACCTCAACAAGCCAAACCGCAGATTACCCCCCGCCGTATTTTCAACGAAACCGCCTTCTTTTATCCCCAGCTGCTTACCGATAAGGCCGGCAACGTGAAGTTCACGTTCACTGTGCCCGAGAGCCTCACACGCTGGAATGTCAACCTGTTGGCGCACACCAAGGACCTGTATTGCGGCTCGTTCAGAACGCAGGTGGAAACCCAGAAGGACTTGATGGTGCAATTGAACCTGCCCCGCTTTGTCCGTCAATCGGACAAGCCAGTGTTGATTGCCAACGTTGTTAATTTAAGCGATAAATCCCTAACAACTGAGGTTGCCTTGGAACTCCTCAATCCGGAGGACAACAAACCCCTGGTGGGAAGCATTTCAGGCGCAACTGTTCAAACCATCACGCTGGCACCCAACGAAACCCGCGCGGTGTCCTGGAGCCTCAACGCTCTGACTTACAACGACCTGGTCATCTGCAAGGCGGTAGCTTCAGCCGGTACGTTCAGCGACGGCGAGCAGCAGTACCTGCCCGTGTTGCCCGACAAGCAACTCGTCACGGAAACGCAACCGCTTACGGTATCCGTCAATCAAACCAAGCAGTACACCATCAATCAGGTGCTTGCCCCGGCCAAGGGCGTCACACCCTATGCCTTGACGGTGGAGTTTTCGCCCAATCCTTCCTGGACAGCCATTCAAGCGCTGCCCACACTGGCTGAACCCACCACCAGCAATGCCTTTGATTACTTCACCGCCTTTTACGTGAACACGTTGGCCGGCAACATTGTGCAACGCTACCCCAAACTGACCGCTGTTTTTGAACAGTGGCGGCAAACTGGTAACAGTACGGCTTTATTGTCCACCCTGTCCAAGAATCAACAGCTGAAGACCCTGTTGCTGGAAGAAACGCCCTGGGTGGTGGCCGCAAAAAACGAAACGGCACAACGGCGTGATTTGGCCTTGCTCTTCGACTTGAATCAACAAAAGAATCAGCAGGCAACCAATTGGAAAAAGCTGCTCCAATTGCAGCAACCTTCCGGTGGCTTCGCCTGGTTTGAGAACATGCCGGCCAGCCGCTATGTAACGTATTACATTTTGTTGAACCAGGCACGCCTGAACGCCATCGTCAATCCATCTGCGCAGCCGGAAAATGCCATACAAAAGGCCCTGGCCTACGCCGACAAAACGATAGCCGATGATTACGAACAGCTGAAAAAGCAACCAAACGTCAAATTGGACCTCATGCACATCAGTGACATGCAGTGGTTCTACCTGCACCTGCGTTCCATGTACTCCAAGGTCGCACTGCCGGAGTCTTCCAAGGAGGCCGTTGCCTACTACACCAAGCAGGCGGAAACCTACTGGCCTCAAGGTAACTTGTATGGAAAAGCGGCTACGGCGCTGATTGCTGCCCGCAACGGCAACACGACACTGGCCACGGCTATCCTGACTTCCCTGAAAGAACAAGCCCTCACTAAGGAAGACATGGGCATGTACTGGGCAGCCAACAAAGCCGGTTATAATTGGAACGAACGCCCCGTCATGGTGCAGACCATGCTGTTGGAAGCTTTCGCCGAACTGGAACCAAAAACCGCTCCGCTCGACGCGATGAAAACCTGGTTGCTGCGACAAAAACAAACCCAGCGCTGGGATTCACCCCTCTCCACCGTGGATGCCATCTACGCCCTGCTTCACTACGGTCAGGACTGGTTCAACTCCACCAATGAAGTCAGCCTCAAACTGGGAGACGTCACCGTGCCCACTGCTTCAAAGGAAATTGGCACCGGGTATGTGCAGCATACGTATGAAGCTGGCGACATTAAACCCTCCATGGGGAAAATTACCGTAGGCTTGAAAGCCGCATCCATTGCAACTACAGCATCAGGTGCAACAGGATTGAACAGTTCAGCCGGTGCAACCGGCATAGGCTGGGGAGCCGTGTACTACCAGTACTTCCAGAATATCGACCAGGTAAAAGCCCAAGGCAACGGGTTAACTGTCACTAAGCAATTATTTGTGGAACAATCATCTACAACCGGCAAAGTGATGGTACCCTTGACCGGCATCGTCCTCAAAACAGGCGACAAGGTAATCACCCGCCTGCTGGTAACCGTAGATCGTGACATGGATTTTGTCGTCTTGAAAGACCAACGGGCAGCTTGTTTTGAACCGACCAAGCAACTGTCGGGTTATGTGTGGAGCGAAGGAGTGGGGTATTACCAAACGTCCAAGGACGCCTCTACCCAGTTCTTCTTCACCTCCCTGCACAAAGGCAACTACGCGTTCGAGTACCCGGTTTACGTGAACAACGCCGGCACGTTCACCGACGGCGTGGCTACCCTGCAATGCCTGTACGCCCCTGAGTTCTCCGCCCATTCCAATGGCGGACGAATCGAGGTGAAACCGTAATGTGATGTGATAAATTTTACATAACGCCGTGTATAAAATGTGATTCTTACAGGACTATTTTGTGTGTGTTAATTCATAGTGTATCTTTGCTTGCATTCGTATTTACACGTGCTATACTGTGAAAAAACATCTGTTGTTGCTTGGACTGCTTGCTTTATTGATGCCTCTTTCGGCTGAAACGTTGACCATTTGCCAGGCGTTTGAGAAGCTCCTGACCAATGTTACCAATTTTGATCCGTTGATGGGAGAGCAGGATCCCCAAAATATCATGGCCACTCTTTCCACGTTTCAGGTAGAAGGTGCTGAGTCATCAAGCTTTGTCCAACGCATTAACAACGTGACGTTTGAAGCTGAATTGGGCAGCTACCCAACCAAACAGGATGCACTCAACAAGCAAAACGAGTGGATAAAGGCCATGAGGGTCTGTTATCCCGCCATGGCGTTTGTTAGTAGAAACGAACGTTTCTTGGATGTTCAGTACACACGTTCCTACCCATTTCTCAAAAACGAGACAACCCTTCGTGTCTATGAGGCCTCGTTTTGTAGTAAAGAAGAATCTTCCCTGTACACTCTAAGCTTTGAGTTCCCTCAAGCAAAGGCAGCTTCAGCATTGAGCAAGGAGATGCCAGCTTTTACCAAATACACCCTGTTGACCGAAGAATTCCTTGAGTCGCCCTTTGGCGACTCATTGTACACGCTGTTTGATTATGCCTCGAAAAACTTCGAACCCATAACCGGCAATCGCCTGCTGAATGAAGTTGACAAAAAGGCGATACGGTATGATGTTTCGTATAAATTACCTGGTTACCCGTATAGTTATGTGGAACAAAACACCAACAATCTACGCAGTTATGTCATCCGGCTGTGTAATAACGTTGACGAAGCTACGTTTGGAGCTAAGGTGAAGCCTTTTATTAGGAAGATGCAGGCATCTTTAGGTAAATCGTATGCCTACAAAGCCTCCGCCAATGGCCAAACCATGGATTTTGTTAGAACCAATGATCCCCTAACTAAACTGATTAGCTTTGATCTCTCCGTGAACAACGAGAAATACACGGCGCGTTTGATTATTTATTCCACTGAATAATTCAATCCAGCCTTCCACGCCTAGGTGTATTGGAAATAACGTATAAAAACCTCATCGCCCATGTCGGATGATGAGGTTTTTTGTACTGGTTGTATTGCTCGTTCTGATGGTTGCCAAGTAGATTCCGTCGGCCAAATCGGTTACCGAAACGCGTTGACCGGTGGTGATGGTTGTTGAAACCAGCACCTGACCACTCAAATTGGTGATGGTAACCACAGCAGTTCCCTGTAATCCATTTATCCTGAAATCGGTGGATGCCGGATTGGGATAAATGTCCATCTTATCAGCTTTTAGGTTTTCAATACCTACACTGGCGTCTTTCACACACCGTATAGAAAAGCCTTCCTGTGCGCTGAACGATCCGTGGAGGAAACTGGTGGCATAATTGTTGATATAGTAGGCTTCGGGATCACCATTATTTCTGTTTGTTTCGGAGGTCCACAAGTAAGCGGCACCCCACTGACCATCAAAGTCGCCTTTTTGGTGTCTTACTCCGGCGGGGAAAGCCATAAACCCACTTTCATTGTTTGTCGAACAGGTACTGGCAGGCGTATTTTCGGGCGCATTCGGATCTTCATACCATAAACCGGAAGAAGCGAGGGCTTTGGTTGTTGAGGTCGTGTTGTTGGTTCCGACGTATTCAATCAAGGTTTGCCAATCGGCAGTGTTGGGAATTTTCCAACCGGTCGGGCAGATTCCCCGTTGATCGGTCGCGGCGTTCCATGTGTATAGTCGTCCGTATACGTAGGAAAAGGCCGGATCGTTGTACAAATCCCAGCTGTAATTAGCATAGGGATAAGCGGTCAGGTCCATGTCGGGCTCGGGGGTGGTTGGGATAAGCGTAGAGTTGTTGTAATGCTTGGTCCGTAAGTTTTCAACCAACCAGTTTTGTGTTCCGATTTGAATGCTGTGATATACGTTTCCATCCACATCGGTTACTTTTTCGTATTCTTTGATGTGGGTGAGGTAGTAACTCCATCCGTCACTGGCCCTGTAATTTTCTGCACTCCCTTTGGGTACATAAAGGGTGCATCCGGGATTCAGATTAATGAATATGCTGTCGGAGACAGTCATGGAAAATGGGGTTAGGCTGTTGGTAAAAATGGCAGACAGGCCTGCGCAATCTTTGAAGCTGTAATAGCCAATTTTAGTAACAGTGGAAGGTAAATCAACAACAGCCAATTGTGAGCAATAAGAGAATGCTTCAGGGGCGATTTCTATCACACTCGAAGGAATGGTTACACTAAAAAGTCTCCAATTGCCTGCAAAAGCCGCTGTATCGATGGTGGTTACTCCGTTTGGAATGGCGTAATGAATTGATTTGTTGGCGGGATAGGACACCAAATGGGTCCTATCTTTCGTGTACAGTACACCGCTTTCGGTGCAGAAATTGGAATTGGTTGATGCAACGGAAAAACTTTCCAGCGAATTGAGATTAAACAGGGCATAAGGACTGATTGAGTTTACCGTAGACGAGATGTAAATGGTTCGAAGTGAGTCGCACTGTTGAAAAACATTATTATCGATACGTGTCAACCCTTCGTTTAGTGTTAGTTGTTCGATGCCTGATAAGGCAAAGACACCGTATGCCAACCTTTTAACGTTTTGGGGGAGTGTTACCTGCTTTAAACTGGAGCAATAGGCAAAAGCCAGAGAGTCGATAAGTTGAAGAGAGGGTGGGAACTCTATGTCGCTAAGGGCCTTACAGCTGTTGAAACTTGAACGCCCGATAGCGACGAGGTTGTTTGGCAATGCGATGTGTTGAATCTGTTTGTTATCAATCATTGCGGTTCTCGGCGTCGTGTTGTCCGGATAAGAGTAATTGCCGTCGAAAGTACCTTCTGTTCCATTGTAGGCAACAACGGTGGCTTGGCTTAGATCGAGATTGGCCAGTGCAGGCAGTTGGTCTCTCAGCACCTTGAAGTCTCTGGCATCCATCGTGCCTGTTACAACTAGGTTTTGTAGGGTCTCTTTTTCGTTTGAGGTAAGGGCTGCAGACAAACCTCCGGCTGAAATAGCAATGGCCTTTGGGGCAATATAATGGGCTATCTGACCATAATCACTGGTAAACCATACGTGGTTGGCGTCCCAGGCTGAAATACTGAAGATGCTGTTTGTGACAGGTGTGGGTTGAATGGACCAGGACGCACCTCCATTTTTGGTGGCAAGAATAAACCGGGTGCCGTCTCCCTCTGTATCTTCGTTGCCACAGCCTATCCAACCGTGATTGGCATCGATAAAAAACAACGTTTTACATTTACTGTTGGTAGTCAGACCTGTGTTGGTAACGGTATTCCAGTGTGTTCCGCCGTCGGTGGTATGCATAACCAAACCAGCTTTACCAACGACCCAACCATTAGAAGTGTCGGAAAAATGAATGGCATTTGCTTCACCAATGTTGCTTGCCTGCAGTTGCCAAGTCGTACCTCCATCGGTGGAATGTAAGATGTTGTTGATGCCGTTCTCGCCCACATTTTCACCCGAAGATCCAATCATCCAGCCATTGTTGGCATCCACAAAATGATAAAAGCCTCCGGCGTTTGCATGAACTGAATCCCAAGTGACTGCTCCGTTGGTGGTTTTATAGATGGTGAACGTTTCGTAAATTGGGTTGTAGTTCGACAACCATCCTGTGTTTTCATCGATGAATTGCGTCTGAATTCCGAGGTCACCGCTGATGGAAAGATCTCTTTGCAGAACCCCAAAGGTAAAACTGCCGCTCCCCATGTCGGGCATAGTCATAATTATCAGGCTTTTATCGGCGCTTAAAAAGCCATCGCTTTGTTCAACTTCGTTAAAGGTGACCACTCCGGTTGAAGAGATGCTCATACCTGTTCGCATGTTATTCCTCGTTTCACCGTTAACAATCATGTTGGAAATGGAAACAGTACCCTGCGAATTGATGATGGATTGACTGCGCGACCAACTGGACCAATTATCGTTGTCATTTGAATTGTCGGAGACCAACGATTGTGCCTGCCAAAGTCCTTTTAAATCGGCTGTAGCATAACTGATTCCGGTTTGTTGTCGCTGAAAAGCAATCAGGTTGAAATCCGAATTACCCATTCCTGTCATCGTTGCGTAAATCGTATTCTTATCGGCGCTCATGTATCCATGAAAGGCAGTTGCCATATTGGTCATGCCTCCGATTATGCCATTGGCATCAATGGCCAATGTTGAATTGTAAGTGCCGTCTTCCTTGTCGCCTGTGAAGCTGAAGTTGCCGGTAAACAGTCCGGCGGCGTCACATGTCAGTGTCGCGTGTGCCCAACCGGCATGTTCACCGAGGCTGTTTCCGGCTGAAAGACCGTGCATTTGCCAAGTTCCCTGCAAATCGGTTGTCGTATAGGTTGTATTGGCATGTTGCTTTTGAAGGATGTAAAGTGCGGGCGTGTTTTTATCCTCATAGGTGGTAATAATCAGTGTGTTCTTGTCCGCACTTAAAGAACCAACTTCCGAATTATCGGCACTGATTTTACCTCTTGAGTTAACGGTTAAGTTTGTGTTTTGGGTTATTTGACCCTCATCACTCTTGATGAGAGATAGGGTACACGCTCCGGTGGCATCAATGGTGGAGGTTCCGTACAACCATTTGCTGACAGATGCGGGTTCGGAAGTATTCCGTGTCAATAGTGCGTGAACCTGCCACGTACCAGTTAAATCGCTGTTGCTGTAAACCGTGGTGGTGATTGTTTTCGGTAATGCCTGTTTGGTCCAGTTGCTTCCACCATCGGCGGTTTTGAAGACTACAGCACCGTTGGTGATGGTCTCTAAATCTTCGCCTGATCCGTTAATCAGTGTTTTTACCTCAAATCCGTGTGTGGCGACTGGCCAGCTCATTGTCAAGCTTGGGTCGGACATGCTGCCTGCAGTTAATTCTGGAAATGGATCTACGATGCTCCAGTTGTTTCCACCGTTGGTGGTGTGCAGTAATTTCCCACTTCTACTCGCAGAAATCCATCCTTCTGTGGGGCTGACGAATTGAATTTTACCAATCATGGCAGCACTTCCATATCCAAGTGGATTGGTTTGTAGTTCCCATTGAGCATTGGCGGTCAGGATCGTTGAAGCAATCGCCACTAAAAGGAGTAGATTTTTTTTCATACGAGTGTGTTGGTGGGGTAATCAATTAAGACTCTCAAATCTACTTCAATTTTAAATGAATAGAAGAAAAAGTAACTGATTTTTTTAGTAAATATTCAGAAATTGGAGAAAACCACGCAAGGTGACCGAAATAGACAGTGGTTCGTCAATGATCAAAAAGCAGAGGAAGATGTGTTAATCATGTAATATCTTCCTGAAATCACATAAGTTTTTTTTGTAGAGTACTTCCATCTTTGTGGAAGCATTTTAAATATAACAACTCAATACGAAAAGCGATGGAAAAGACAGGTGCTATCACGACGACTGGAATGGCACGATCGGAATACCTTGAAGTAGAACCCAACGTTCGTCTTCATCTGACTGATGCGGGCGAAGGTAGGCCCATTGTGTTACTGCACGGATGGCCGTTGAGTGATGAAATGTATGAATACCAATACAACGATCTGCTTAAAAAGAAATTCCGCGTCATTGGTATTACGTTCCGTGGTTTTGGTAAATCGGATAAACCGTACGGATCGTATGATTACGATGTGCATGCGTCGGATATAAAAAAGATACTAGACCAATTGGATATTAAAGATGCTGTATTGGGCGGTTTTTCCATGGGTGGACCCATTGCGATTAGATATGTATCGAAGTATCACGGCGCTCATGTTTCCAAGCTGGCTTTGTTCGGAGCAGCCGCACCCATTTGGACACAACGAAACGATTTTCCCTACAACCTTCCGAAAGTCGCCGTTGATGACTTGATTGAATTGAATTTTACAGACAGGCCAAAACTGTTGGCAGATTTTGCCAAGATTTTTTCTGCTACCGAAACCTCGCTGAATGCGGGAATAGGAGGCTGGTTAAATGGCATTTGTTTACGTGCTTCCTCGTATGCCACGGCACAATGTTTACTGGCACTGCGCGATACTGACCTGAGGAGTGATTTAGCTTCCATCAAGATGCCGACAGTGATTATGCACGGCAAAAAAGACAAAATATGTTCCTTCGACCTGGCTGAACAGATGAAAATCAGAATAGCCGGTTCTTTTATTGTTCCTTTTGAGATGAGCGGTCACAGTTTGTTTTTGGAAGAAACGGCCAAATTTAATGATGAGCTGATAAAATTTGCGGAGCACTAAATTACATTCAACCCCGCTTTCCTCGCCTGAGCATGCTGGAATTGCCGTTTGATGGTATACTGCTTCCCGTCCTTGATAAAGTTGGCGCCCGTTTGCTTGAACCAAAACGACACGCCAATCCCCACGCACAGGGTGCGGAGGGCCAGAATCCACTCCAACTGGCAAGGACGGGCCTGCAGTCCCGATTCGCCTCCTACGACTACCTGCTCTACCCAGGAACCGATGCCGCATGTTCCACAGTTTCGAGACGCTTTCAATGGCGTTGGTGGGCATGATGCTGATTAAACGGCGCCGAGATGAGTATCGGAAACGTTTAGAAAAAAATCCAAACCGAAACGCTAAAAATTAATTTTTCCTAGCGCGAAAAGCGCTCCCTTCCGTCCGTGGATATAGCCCCGGGCTCCGCTAGTCCTTCGAACCAGCTTATTCCAAGCACAGCAAATGTTTGATCTTTTCTTACTAAGTTTGCAAGGTTGTTTTTAAAAAAACGTACGTCGCAGTGCAGCCCGAACCTGCCGGTGGAACGGCCGCAATAACTTGTTTAAAAAAGAAACATGAAGATCGTCTTTTTGGTAGTGGGGAAAACAACGGAGAAGTGGGTGGAGACGGCCATTGACGCGTACGAGAAGCGCATCAAGCATTATGCACCCTTTCAAATCGAGGTGATTCCCGAGGTGAAGGCAGCCAAAAGCTTGACCGAAGAGCAGGTGAAGAACAAGGAGGCCGAATCCATCCTGCCCTGGGTGAGGCCGGAGAATTGCGTCATTCTGCTTGACGAAAGAGGAGAGACCTATACCTCGGAAGGCTTTTCCGGACTGCTGCAAAAAAAGATGAACGCCGGCGTGAAGAACCTGATTTTTGTGGTGGGCGGGCCGTACGGATTTTCGGCATCGGTTTATGATGCCGTTAAGGAGCGCCTGTCGCTGTCGAGCATGACACTGACCCACCAAATGGTGAGGGTGCTGTTCATCGAGCAGGTGTACCGCGCCATGACCATCCTGAAAGGAGAGCCGTATCATCACCGCTGAGCCGAAAGCGCAGAAAAGCCCGCCTTACCAAGGGCAAGGTCTTACCGATTACCCAGCACAATGACTTTCTCCACGTGGTTGCCTATCCGAACAAGGTAGACACCACTGCCAAAACGACCCAGATCGATGGTAGCCTCCCCTTGAATGGGCTGAGATAAAACATGGGTCCCTTGAACCGTGAATACGTCAACACGCTCCACCGAAGTCGTTCCCGTTGAAAGGTTTACCTCGCCCCTGGTTGGGTTTGGATACGCAACGAACTTACCCACCGTTCGTGGTTGAATACCCACATAGGAGCCGTAGATGCTCGTTTTCCAATTTTCCCCGAAGTGGTTGTCCAGCGCAGGAGCAATAACCGTCAGCACCCTTTCGTCCATGTCGGACACATCCGGCCAGGGAGAGCCGGTTTGGTAAGAGACTTGGTCAATGATTATGCCATTTTTAGTCGAGAGTCGAATCGTTTCGCCGTCGTTGGATAAACTGCCTTTGGTCCATGTCCAGGCGTGCTCGAAATTGCCGATGTCAGGAATGAGCGACAAATTCTTGGCAAGCAGCACCTTTCTGCCAGGACTGATGGATGTACCCTGTGGAAAGGTGAAATCAACCGCTTCAGAGACCACATAACCACTCAAGTCAATCACTTGATTACTGGGGTTGTAGAAGGCAATAAACTCGGTGCGGTTTGTCGTATCCTTGTTCTTGTTGTAGAAAATATCCGACAACAGCACGTAAGGCGTTGCCGTGAAGGAGCGAATGACAGAACCCATATCGGAAGGAGCACCGTTGGAAAAGCCAGACAGTCGAGCGGGCGAAAAAGCCTGTAAACCGAAATCAAATGTACCCGGCGAATTGAATGCCGGATTTCCAAACACGTTGTTGTTGGCTTCGGGCAAGGGGTCGTTGTCGGACAACGAATGAGCAATGTACGTTCTCGAACGCACATCCGAGGAGTACGACTGGTTGTAGCTGTTGGAAAAGATGCTGTTGGTAATGTAGGCATTCCCGCCCGCACGGCCGACAATTTTTTCGTAATTGGCCACCGGGGTACCCACCCCATAAAATGTGCAGGAATCGGCGTACACAGAACTGGAATCCTTGATGCCAAAGCCCAGCGTCGTATTCATAATCAGGACGTTCTTGATGGTCACGCTTGTGCGCAACCCCACGGAAACCCCTTTGTCGAAAATATTGTAAATAAGCACGCTGTCAATGAGTACATGGCTGGATTCACCCAAGTCAATGCCGTCGCTGTTACTCCCTCCGAAATTGCGGATCACCGAGTTCTTGATGACCCCATTATCCACGTTGTCGTAGTCGATGGCATCGGTATCGGGAAAATCGTTGCCTTCAAAAAAACAATGCTCAATGTACCCTTTTCCATTCTTGACATTGATTAGGTTGCCAACAATGCCTGAATGCAAGGTACTGTTGGTGAGGGAAACACTGCCGTACCGCGTCACAATCGGATCGTAATCTGTACTGATGATGGTTAGGTGATCCAACACTAAATTGGATTTGAACGCCGAGATGGCGGCCACGTCACGAATGGGCGAAGGGCCCTTGCCTGCATCCACAACGGTCACATAACTCATTCTAATGGTATCGGTTGCGTTCAGGAAACACAGCGCTCCCCAACTTCCGTCGGAATAATCGGGGTTCCGTTTGAACACGATCCGATTGTTGGCGTTGCCTAAAGCCTGCATGGATCCATACACCATCAGGTTGGCCTGAGGTGCCATGTAAATTTCCACACCGGGTTCAATGGTCAGTGTCACGTTGGCAGGGATCGTTAGATCACCCTGCAACACATAGGGCGACAGTGCTTTGTAGAACGTTATGTTCTTGGTGAGGGTGTCCAATACCAGGTTTTGCCCCCTCGATTGGTATATCGCCGTCACCTGTCGATTGTCACTTAACGAGAAGGTATAGTTCTTCGACGTTGAAAGCAGGTTGGATGAATCGGGCACCTGCGCTACAAGTTGCAGGTCAAAACCCAGGTCGGAACTGTTCGCCAAATTCTGATGCAATTCCACGGCGATGACATTTGGTCCACTAACCAACAGGGAAGGATCAATGGGGTACGCGAAGTACGTGGTCTCGTCCGTACCACTCACCGGTGTGGTTGACAAGGTTTGGTAATTGATGGTGCCGATTGGCATGTTGGAACGAACCACTTCGTGCCCATTCAGGTAGACCACAGCACCGTCATCGCGCAAGACATTCAAGACAAGAGCTCCGCACGACCTGAGTGATTCGGTCGCGTTGAAGGTCTTTCTAAAATACGTGGTGATGTATTTGCTCGAAGAGCTGGGACCATACGAAATCAGTGTTTGCTGCGTATCTCCGTATCCAAAGTTACCCAAACCGGTTTTCCAGGAAGCGTCGTTGAATCCGGGCGCCTGCCAGTTGGTTTGTTGATTGGAACCGTTATCCAGGTACTTCCATTCTGAATGCTTGGAAATAACCTCAAGCGTGAGGGAAGTCGACCATCCTTTGAATGCAAAACCGGGTTTATCCACAGCCGTCAAGGTGATCGGAAGGTTTTTTGGGTACAGGCCACTCCAGGTAGTTTCAGGAACCGTCATGTGATTAAACAACACGGATCCTGCATTTGACGGGTAAACAGACAACGACAGTTCAGCTGAAGAGGAAAACCCGTATTTCTGCAAATCCGTCAACAATACAGCCGGACGGCCTTCTGCAAATACCTTTAATTCAGCCACTTCGTTGTTCCAATACTCAACGGAAGGCATCGCGTTACCGTAAGAAGAGGTGGCGCCCAACCATCTGGCCACGTGATTCGGGATTTCCGCCTCAATGAGCGACCGGTGGTAATCAATCCGTTTGTCCATGCGGATGGGATTGAAGGTGGTAAACAAGTGGTTGGCCAACCGGGTTCCAAAGTACTGCTTGTAGGCTGCATTCTTCATCAATTGGCTAAAGGGCCACACATCTTGAGCAATATAGAAAGCACTCAGATCACCGGCTACCGAAAAAAATCCGCGATCCAAATCCATCAGAATCCATTTCCATTTGCCGTTGCCTTTGGGTTTCCACGCCATGACGTTGTGGTCGATCGAGGAATTTCCGTCGTACAGTTCAGTCACAATCAGGTCGGTAAATTCTTCGATGTCCATCACTGCCGCCACCGCGTCGTAATTGGACTGAATGGACAGGTCTCTGCTGTACAACGTTTTAAACGCGTTGTAGGCATCCAAACTGCCGGCTTCGGCATAGCTTTCATTTTCAATCATGTCAATGCTGTCTTTGGACAGCTTGTAGGTGGAGGCAATGTAATCCTCGTCTACCTTTTCACGCATGTTGTGAATGCCCATGTACTGACCGTTTACGTACACGATGCTGGGTCTGAAACCCATGTTGTCCAACCGCATGTTGAAGTTCTGGCAGGCTTGTTGAACCAATCCGTCCCGAAACAGCGTGTTGCTCCAGTCGTTGCCGGAAGCCCTCAGCGCAAAGTCCTTGAATGTTTTCCGGTCACGGTCGAAAAACAAGGGATAGGCCAGGGTGCTTTCGCCGTATTGCTTTTTGAAATAGACCCCCAGCATCTTTTGCGGTAACTGCCAGGAGTACAATCCGTTCACCTTTATCCCGGCGCGCTCATTGAAGGCAGCACCGGTGTTCCCGTCGTTTTCAAACAGTTCAATGTTGACGGGGATTTCCCATTCCGGTTTGAAGGTTTGTACATAAATGCCAATCTTGGAGTCCCAAAAGTTGGCAGGAGTGGTTGAGATGGCCACAACTGGCAGTTTCCGCCGGTCAAACCCTTCGTTGAGGAAATACGTTTGGGTTACCACCGGTCCGGGAATCTGGTCGGGCTTAAAGACTCGGGCACGAACAACCGTCGTTTTTGTCACAGAAAGGGGACTGGTGTAGGCCGGTGACGATTCCGCAGGCTCAGCCCCATCAAGGGTGTACCGAATGGTGCCTCCCAAATCGGTGAACAGTTCAACGGAAACCGGTGCGTTGAAAAAACCGCCTTTTTGCCGAAACTCGGGTGAATTATCTACCTGACCGGTTAACAGTTGGGTGCCGTTGGAAGTTCCGGGCGTCGGTTTTTGAAAGTAACTCCAGGTGGAACCGCCGTCAGGACTTCTCCCGTAGGAAATATCCGTGTTTTGAGGTCCAAACGTGACTGAATCCAACATTACACCGGACGCATTGTAAAGTGCCAACTGCTCCCCCGAGGCTGACAGCTTGAACACCGTATGCAATCCCTTGTTGTTCCCATCGGTCCAAATCAGGAGGTAGCCTTTTGCCGAAATGCTGACACTGGTGGTTATCTGCCATTTCTTGGGTTGCGTAACGTCATCGCTCAGGTAATACCCGTTTAGATTGACAGCCGTTTCCCCTGCGTTATACAACTCCACCCAATCGGCATTTGCGTTGTAATCCGGGTCGACGTTCACACTGGCGTTCGATGCCAGGAATTCATTGATTTTAAGTTGGCCTGTAACGTTGGTCAATTGCATGGCAATCAAAGCCAGTGCAATAAGGCATTTTCTTAACATGGTCATACTGTTGGCGAATTATCTATCCGGTTACGGATTCGATAGGTGTGTTTTTCGCAACAAATATAGACTAATTTAGGCTTTCTGATGAATGCGGGTGTCCTTTTTTCGAACCGCCTTTCTGCGCCGGTACAGTTGCCAGGAATTAAAGGCATTTTGCCACAGCACGTACGCAGCCGGGCCTAGTGAAGAAATAGGATTTAGGAACGATTGTGCCATCCAGATGGCAAGTATGGTGTTCTTTTGCCCAAGCGCCTGACCGCCTGAAATTGTTTTTCTGTACCGTCTTCCTACCCGTTTGCCCACAAAAAATTGCAGGGCGCACAGCACAAGTGAGAGAAAGGTAATCTCAATGGCCAGGGTTTTATCCAAGTGATTCTGTTCGTGCAGAAAGTTGACCGTCCTGGCCGTGACGATGATAAGTGACAGTGCCCAGATGTAGAATGCCATGCCGTGGAAGCTGGTGATTTTCTTGTTGACCGAAGGCAGGAACCGTTGCATGAGCCACGCCACTACGAGAGGCAGTATGATCAGCGGCAGCACCTTCAGGCTGATAAGGCTGAACGAATGCCAGAACGTCAACACGGCATGTTGGCCAATCAGGGAGAAGAGCACGGGAGCCATTATGGCCACGACTACGTTGCAGACTAGTGTGTAGGTGGTCAGGGCGGCCACGCTGCCTCCCAGCATGCCCGTAACCACAACAGCCGATGTGGCCGTAGGAGCCAGCACGCAAATCAGCGCGCTTTCCGCCAGAATTGGATTGATGGGTCGCAGTACCCAGTATAACAGCAAACTTCCGACCACTTGGAATACAATCAGCCATGCCTGAAACGAGCTTATCCTAACCTTTCGCGCCTTGAGTTTGCTGAATGTCAGCAACAGCATCACGAAAATCAAGGTTGGAATGATGGCAGAAAGCTGGGTGAAAAATTCGTGGAACACCGTTCCGATGATCATTGCCAACAGCAGTGTCCAATCTTTTATAAAGTGCAGGATGGTTTTCAATGCGCAACAATTTGGATGAATACAACGAATCAGTCGAGGCCTCTGGCCTTTCGAATGTCGGTGGATGAAATGTCCATCAACGGCGCGTCCAACAGCTTGACCCGTTTCCACCCGTGGGGAACGGTGTTGGTAGCACCCGGTCGCGGATAAACCAGGATGTCGTGGTGCGCCAGCAGGTACTGGTAGTCCTTCCACCGGGTAAACACATCGAGGTTATCGCCACCGATTATCAGTACAAACTCCCGGTTGGGAAAACGTGCGGACGCTGCCCGCAGGCAATCGGACGTGTAGGAAGGCACGGGCATCGTACACTCGAAATCGGAGGCAAGCAGCCCCTTGTGATCAAAAAGAGCGTCGCGAACCGCTTGCAGGCGCGTCGAAGCATCGGCCGGGTCGGCTGTGGCTTTCAGCGGATTTTGCGGACTGACCACAAACCAGACCTCGTTGACCAGACCGGTTTCGCGTAGGAATTCAGCCAATCGGACATGCCCTTCGTGGATGGGGTTGAACGAACCGCCGAAGTAGCCTGTTCGAATGGGCATGGGAAACGTGTTCATACGGCCAGGTTGGGGGTGGTGAATTCTCTGACCATTTCCAGACAGCGGAACTTGGCTCGTTCCAGCTCGTCGTTGATCAGGGTGATGTCAAAGGATGGTGCAAAGGTGAGTTCCCACGACGCTTTGTCTACCCGCTCCTGAATGACGGCGGCAGTGTCGGTGCCCCTGTGTTCTAACCGTTCGCGCAGAATTTCGATGCTCGGTGGTTTGATAAAGACGGAAAGCGCCTGGTCGCCGTAGTGGCCCTTGATGTTGAGGCCTCCTTTCACGTCAATGTCCAACAGGACGTTGTGTCCTTCGGCCAGCATCCGGTTTACCTCACTGCGTAAGGTGCCGTAGTATTTGTCGGTGTACACTTCCTCCCATTCAAGAAAGGCATTTTCCTTGATTTTTTGCCTGAAATCCTCGGGAGACAGGAAGTAGTAATCGATGCCATCGCGTTCGGTGGGACGAGGCGGTCGGCTGGTGGCCGAAACCGAGAAACTCAAGTTGAGCCCTTGATTCAACAGCCAGCGTACCAACGTGGTCTTCCCCGACCCGGACGGGGCTGAGAAAATGACAATCTTGCCTTGTTGCATGTCACAGTACGTTTAATACCTGTTCTTTGATTTGTTCCAACTCGTCCTTCATGCACACAACGGTCTGTTGCATCAGGGTATGGTTGGACTTGGATCCCAGGGTATTGATCTCGCGGCCGATTTCCTGTGTGATAAAACCCAGTTTCTTGCCCTGGCCTTCGCCGTCTTCCATGGTCTGTCGGAAGTACTTGCAGTGATTGGCCAGGCGGGCTTTCTCTTCGTTGATGTCCAGTTTCTCGATGTAGTAAATCAATTCCTGCTCAAAGCGGTTTTTGTCGTAATCACCTTCTGTAATGCGTTCCAGGGAGTCGGTGATGCGGCTTTTGATGGTCTCGATGCGTTCGCTTTCGTAGCGTTTGATGTCTTCCAGCAACTGTTCGATGCGACTGATTTTTTCGTTGAAAATAGAGGCCAGCATGGCACCTTCCTGGATGCGGAAGTCGATCAGCCGGTCGATGGCTGTGTTGACGGCTTCCCGCACGTGGTCGAGGTCGGCTTGATCGGGCTCCTGGTAGTCGGAACGAACCACGTCAGGCATTTTGAGCAACAAGGCCCAAGGGTCTTCGGGAGGAGCGATGCCAACCAGTTTGGCTGTATCCTGAAGTTGTTTCAGGTAGGCCGAGAAGGCTTCCGTGTTGATTTGTTGCAGGGTGTCTTTGGCACTACTGTCTAAATTGAGGGTACATTCCACCTTTCCCCTGATTACCCGGCGTTGGACTTCATTACGAACGTCTATCTCCAGTTCCCGATAGCCGGACGGCGTTCGAACGGATAAGTCCAGTTGTTTGCTGTTCAGCGATTTGATTTCGACGGTAAGGGCTTTTCCGTTGGCTTCGCAGGTGGCTTTGCCAAACCCAGTCATGGATAACAACATAGTGCGCGTATTTTCTACAAAAGTAATTTATTTATTGAAAGGGGGGGGGCATGTGCGGCCTTTTTTGTACTTTTACAACCCATATGGCACTGATTTTGCACATTGAGACATCAACCCCCGTCTGCTCCGTGGCTGTGAGCCTTGACGGCGCGGTCTTGTTTAGCCGAACGGAATGGAAAGGCCCCTCTCATGCTACATTGATTGGCCCATTTTTGGATGAGGCGTTGAGAGTGGTTGAGTTAAAAGGCCAAAAGCTTGATGCAGTGGCTGTCAGCGCAGGCCCGGGTTCCTACACAGGGTTGCGCATCGGCGTTTCTGCGGCCAAGGGTGTCTGCTACGCGTTGAAGGTGCCGCTCATAGCGATTTCCACCTTGGAACTAATGGCTGACACCGGTCTTCGTTCGGGCTCTTGCGCTGCTTTCACCGGCGTTCGTCCGGTGCTGGATGCCAGGCGCATGGAAGTGTACACGGCTTTGTATGATTTGGATGGCCGCTGTCTTGAAGCGCCTCATGCTCAAGTGGTTGAAGCGCATACGTTTGATGTTGAATTGGCCACAGGGCGCATCGTATTTGTTGGCGATGGGACTTCCAAGCTGAAAGCGGTCATCGACAACGAACGGGCCGGATTTGATGAAGCCTTGGTGCCGCTGGCGGAGAACATGGCCGGGTTAGCTGAAAGGGCTTACTCAGACCAACAATTTGTTGATATGGCCTACTTTGAGCCGTTTTATATAAAAGATTTTGTGGCTACGGTCAAAAAACAGTTAATTCCCGAAAAATAAAGAAACAATGGAGGTGAACGAACTCGATTACAATACCCAGTTGAAACGGCTTCAATTGCCGGAATACGGGCGAAACATCCAACGCATGGTCGATCACGCGTTGACCATAGAAGATAAGGACGAACGGGAACGTTGCGTGCAAACCATCATCAGCATCATGGGCAACCTGTTTCCGCACTTGAGGGACGTGCCCGATTTCAAACACAAACTGTGGGACCATTTGGCCATCATGTCTGAATTCAAATTGGATATCGACTATCCTTACGAGGTCATCAAACCTGGGGATCTCAACTCCAAACCGGAAAATGTACCGTATAGCAGCAAGCGCATCAAGGTGCGCCATTATGGAAAGTTCCTGGAAGATCTCATTGACAAGGCTGTGGCCATGGAAGATGGACCTGAACGAACCCGACTCATTGAGCTGATGGCCAATCACATGAAAAAAAGCATTCTTTCGCTCACACATGAAACGGTGGAAGACCAGAAAATCTACGACGACCTGAATGTGTTGTCTGATGGTAAGATTCAGGTGAACGAAGAAACGGTCCGCTTGGTGGAAATCCGGGAATTGACCCCCCGCAAACCCATGCAGCAACGTCAGGGACAGAATGGCAACCGAAAGAACCAGAAAAACGGGTAAAATACACCGACCATGAGCACGTTTGTTGTCGAAGGTGGCCATAAACTATCGGGAACGATAGAGGCACAAGGAGCCAAAAATGAAGCCTTGCAGGTGCTGTGCGCCGTGTTGTTGACCAAGGAAGAGGTGGTGCTGGCGAACGTGCCCGACATTGTAGACATCCGCAACCTGATTGATTTGATGGTCGGATTGGGCGTGATGGTGGAACGGATTGCCCCCAACGATTGGCGATTTCGAGCCGACAACGTCGATTTAGACAAACTGTATTCAATCGATTATTTAAAGAAGAGCGCGGCTCTAAGAGGTTCTGTCATGATGGTCGGCCCCCTGTTGGGACGCTTCGGACGTGCCGTCATTTCCAAACCCGGCGGTGACAAGATTGGTCGCAGACGGCTGGATACGCACTTTATCGGCATTCAAAAGCTGGGTGCTGAATTCGAATACGACCAAGATCGGTTTCTGTACGAGGTCAGTGCCAAGCGGCTGAAAGGCTGTTATATGCTGTTGGACGAAGCGTCCGTGACAGGTACGGCCAACATTTTGATGACTGCCGTACTGGCTGAAGGAAAAACCACCATTTACAACGCAGCCTGCGAACCTTACATTCAGCAGTTGTGCCGGATGTTGAACCATATGGGTGCACGCATCAGCGGGGTGGGTTCCAATTTGCTGTACATTGAAGGGGTGGAAACCCTGCACGGTTGTTCCCACCGTATCCTTCCCGACATGATTGAGGTGGGCAGCTTTATCGGCATGGCCGCCATGACCGGTTCGGAGTTGACCATTGCCAATGTGGCCTATCCCGAACTGGGGTTGATTCCCCAAAGCTTCCAACGCCTGGGCATTCAATTGGAAAACCGGGGCGACGATATTTATGTCCCGGCTCAGGATGGCTATACCATTGAGACATTTTTAGATGGATCGATCCTCACCATCGCCGATGCTCCTTGGCCAGGCCTCACACCCGATTTGCTCAGTGTACTGCTGGTCGTAGCAACCAAGGCCACCGGTAGCGTGTTGATTCACCAGAAAATGTTTGAAAGTCGTTTGTTCTTTGTGGACAAACTCATTGACATGGGTGCTCAGATTATTTTGTGCGATCCGCACCGAGCCACGGTGATTGGGCTGGGCAGTCAGGAAAACACCCTTAGGGGCAGCATTATGTCATCGCCCGACATCAGGGCAGGTATTGCCTTGTTGATTGCCGCCATGTCGGCAAAGGGCACGAGTTGCATTCACGGCATTGAGCAGATTGACAGAGGCTATCAGCAAATAGACGAGCGGTTAAACAGGCTGGGAGCCAAGATCCTTAGACAGGAACATGATTAGAAGCGACGAGGTATTTCTGCTTGGGCATTTCTACAAAACGCACGGCGTGAGTGGTGAGTTGGCCTTTTCCTTTACATCCGACGTATTCGTACAGGGTGAGTCACCCTATTGGGTCATTGATATGGACGGCATTCTCGTGCCGTTTTTCCCCACTTCCTACCGTATCCGTTCGTCATCGTCTGCTCTTGTCTGCTTAGACGGCATCAACACCGAGGAACAAGCTCGCGAGATGCTGGGCAAGGAGGTCTATTATCCCGTGGCGTTCCAGCCTGAATTCGATGAGGACGAGGATGACGACTACCAACAATTTGTCGGATTCGACGTGTTGGACAAAAACGCCGGCCTTTTGGGCAAGGTGTTGGAGGTGGACGATTCCACCCTCAACGTGCTGTTGGTTATTTCAGACGGCAACAGGGAATATTTGGTACCCTTGGTCGGTGAGTTCATTCTAGGAATTGATCTGGAACAACACTGCATGGAGGTTTCGCTGCCCGAAGAATTGATGAATCTGCAGTCATGATCAGCACTTCCGGACTCACCATTGGTTACCGGAAAGGCCATTCGAAAAAGGTGGTTCAGACTTGCCTGAACATGCATGCTTCCGAAGGTAGTTTGGTTGCCATCTTGGGCCCCAACGGATGCGGTAAGTCAACCTTGTTGCGCACCCTGGCTGGCATTTTGGACCCCTTGGAAGGGACGGTGCAGGTGCATGATCGTTTGTTGAGTACCCTTTCCCTGCAGGAACGGGCCAAATTGATGAGTTTGGTGCTAACCGACACGGTTCAGGTGGTTTATATGACAGTCAGGGATATGGTTACGATGGGGCGCCATCCGTATACCACCTTGTTCGGGCACCTTACCAACCACGACAGAGCATGTGTGGAAAAGGCGTTGGAAGCTGTCAAGATGACGTCGTTTGCCGGTCGTTACGTTCAGGAATTGTCGGACGGCGAACGTCAGCGGGTGATGATAGCCAAGGCACTGGCTCAGGATACACCCCTTGTGTTGCTCGATGAGCCGACCTCTCACTTGGACCTTCCCAATCGCATTGAAACCATCTTGTTGCTCCGGAAATTAACCAATGAATGGGGAAAGACGGTACTTCTTTCCACCCACGAGATTGACCTTGCGCTGCGTCTGGCCGACAGTATTTGGTTGATGGATTTGAACGGTGGCCTGACGGTGGGTTCGCCTGCCGACCTAATAAAGAGTGGCAGCATTCAATCGGTTTTTCACAGCGACAACTATGGATTTGAGGCTGAAACCGGTCGGGTTATTATTTTTTAAGGGTTGTACTTCTTAACCAAGCCGTTAATTTTTGTACTTTCGCACGTGATTGAGCCAAACTAGCGAGGCGTGAAACAAAAGAGAATCCGAATCCTGTACGATAAGCTGAAAAAGAAATTTCAGCTTTCAATTTTCAACGAGAGTACGCTGGAGTCTGTTTTTACGCTTCGTGTCTCATTAATGGACGGCATCTTGATGGCGATTTCCGTGTTTGTACTCATGCTTTTTGTCTCTTTCCTGTTGATTCGTTACACAGCCGTTGGATCGTTTTTGCCGCCCTACCTGGATGTCAATGTGCGGAACCAATTGGTCGTGAATGCCTACAAGGTGGATTCACTTTCGGAAACCATCGAGAAACAAACTGCATACATTGCCGTGATTAAAGACATCATTGCCGGTAAGATTCCGGTGGACAGCACAACGGCCGATGGTCACGAGATTCCCTTGGATACCTTGGCCAACAAGCACCTTTCCTTGATGAAGGCTACCCGGAATGAGACTTCGTTTCGGGAGCGCTACGAGGAAAAGGAAAAATTCAACCTATCGACCTTGAACACGCTACCTGAAAAAGAGGTGTTGTTGTTCTATTCGCCGGTGAAGGGTACCATTGTGGGTTCGTTCAATCCGAAGTTGCATCAGAACGGTGTCGATATCCGGGTGAACGACAGGCAACCAGTGCTTTCCGTATTGGGGGGAACCGTCACGTATGCCGGTTACGACCCGGATTTTCGTTATGTAATTCAGGTGCAACACGCCAACGATTATATTTCCATTTACAAATACAACTCGGAATTGCTGAAAAAACCGGGTGATGTGGTGAAAGCGGGTGAAGCGTTGGCCATCGTCGGAAAGACAGCAGGCAGCAGCGAACCGCCTCATGTTTACATCGAACTGTGGCAAAAGGGAATCCCCCAGAATCCGGTTGAGAATTTATTATTTCAGTAACGATTGATCATGCGCGAAGATATTCCCAAGAAGCAGTTAGCCATACTCGGCTCTACCGGATCCATAGGCACACAGACGTTGGAAGTGATTCGTGCACACGCCGACCGATTTGATGTGTATGCCCTGACAGCCAACAATCAGGTGGATCTCCTTATAAAGCAAGCCATTGAATTCCAACCGGATGTGGTGGTTATTGCCAACGAAGCTCATTATGCAACACTCCAGGAAGCCTTGGCTCCCTGGCCCATCAAGGTGTATGCCGGTATAAACGCCATTTGTCAAGTGGTTCAGGCGGAACCGATTGATATGGTGCTAACGGCTATGGTAGGCTATGCCGGGCTGAAACCCACCATAGAAGCCATCAAGGCCGGCAAGCCCATCGCCTTAGCCAATAAGGAAACCATGGTTGTGGCGGGTGAGATCATCAATCAGCTGGCCTTGTCGCATCGTGTTCCCATTTATCCGGTCGATTCTGAGCATTCGGCTATTTTTCAGTGTTTGGAACCTTACAATCCGATTGAAAAAATCATATTGACGGCATCGGGTGGTCCTTTTCGTACCTGTTCAAAGGAAGCCCTGGCTACGGTGACCAAACAACAGGCCCTCAAGCACCCGAACTGGGATATGGGTGCCAAGATTACCATTGATTCGGCTACGATGATGAACAAAGGGTTTGAAGTCATCGAGGCCAAGTGGTTGTTTAACCTGAAAGTGGATCAGATTCAGGTCATGGTCCACCCGCAATCCATCATCCATTCCATGGTGCAATTTCATGACGGTTCCATCAAGGCGCAACTGGGATTGCCCGACATGAAGCTGCCCATCTTGTATGCACTCAGCTACCCCGAACGCCTGAAAACTGATTATCCACGGTTGGATGTTGACCATTTGTCGTCGTTGACGTTTGAACAGCCGGATATGGAACGCTTCCGAAACTTGTCGCTGGCCTATTCAGCCATGGAGGCGGGGGGAAACCTGCCGTGTACGCTGAACGCGGCCAACGAGGTGGTGGTGGAGGCTTTTCTGCACGACCGTATTTCTTTTCCCGGCATGTCGGACGTGATTGAAAAGACCATGGAACGCACCGCCTTTTGCCTGAAACCCACCTATGATGATTACGTTGAGACAGACCGCGAAGCGCGTTCAATCGCTTTGTCGTTGCTGACTAACCACTAAATAACGATTTTACCTACACCCGATTCAAAATACACAACTATACCCGTACAACATGGAGATTTTTTTAACCCGCGCATTGCAATTGATTGTCAGCCTTTCCATCCTGGTTTTGATACACGAACTGGGCCATTTTTTGTTTTCACGTGTATTCAAGGTCAGGGTAGAGAAATTCTACCTGTTTTTCAATCCCCTCTTTTCCCTGGTTCGGGTAAAAAAGTTGGATGGAAAATGGCATTTTTCCTGGTTCTCACGCAAATCGCCTGAACTATTCAAGGAAACACCAGCAGTCACTGAATTTGGGGTGGGGTGGGTGCCACTGGGTGGCTACTGTTCCATTTCTGGTATGGTGGACGAGTCGTTGAATACGGAACAGTTGGCGCAACCGCAACAACCCTGGGAATTCCGATCGAAACCGGCTTGGCAGCGCTTGCTCATCATGGTGGGTGGGGTCTTATTCAACTTTTTGTTGGCTTTGGTGGTGTACTCAGCTGTGTTATACACCTGGGGCGAGGAATATGTTCCCGTGCGTGAGGCCCCCATGGGTATGGAGTTTTCTCCCGTCGCACACGAATTGGGTTTTAAGGACGGCGACCGCTTACTGGCTGCCGACGGGGTTTTGTTTGACCGTTTTGACGAACATGCCTTGCGTGCCATTAATGAGGCGAAAGTAGTGACGGTGAAGCGCGACAGTCAGGAATTGAAGATTGCCATTCCGAGTGGGTTCATCGAATCGATTATCAAGGGCAAACAAGGTTTTGCTGCCTTCCGTTTTCCGGCTGTGATTCGCGATGTAGCGGCCGGTTCACCTGCAATCAAAGCAGGGTTGATTGCCAACGACAGCCTGACGGCCATAAACGGTGTAAAGACGCTAACCTTTACGGCTTTTGCCGAGGCACTGTACAAACACAAGGATACAACCATCAACCTGTCGTTTTACCGGAATGGGGTGCTGAAAACCCTATCGGTGAAGCCCGATGGAAATGGAAAGTTGGGCTTTTATCCCAAGATGTACGATGAGGTGTTTCCAACCAACAAGATTTCGTACTCGTTGATGGCATCCATTCCTGCCGGTATCGGTAAGGGGTTGAAGAAACTGACAGGTTACGCCAGTGATTTAAAATTTGTCTTTACCAAGGAAGGAGCCAAGAGCCTTGGTGGTTTCGGAGCCATAGGCGGTCTGTTTCCGGCAAGTTGGGACTGGAGAAATTTCTGGGACACCACAGCCTTCCTTTCCATCATCCTGGCATTCATGAACATCCTTCCCATTCCTGCCTTAGACGGTGGACACATTTTGTTTTTGTTGTACGAGGTGGTTACACGCCGCAAACCCAGTGACAAGTTTATGGAATACGCCCAAATGGTGGGCATGTTCCTGTTGTTTGCCTTGCTAATCTTTGCGAACGGGAACGATCTTTACCGCTGGTTGTTCAAGTAACCGGCAAAAAAATCAGAAACGCATAGCGGGATGCCTTCGAGAACCTCGGAAGCATCCCGCTTTTTTGTGCCCGAAACATACGTTTTTCAGAAAATCTTCGTTAATAGATAGCCAATGGTAGGCATTGGCGGTACTGTTAAACAAAGAGCTATGATCGAATACATAAAGGGAAAGGTGGCGTCACTCACGCCTGCTTCTGTCGTCCTTGAAAACCAAGGTATTGGATTCCAACTTCACATCAGTGTGAATACATTTGCTTCCATTCAACACCTGGAAGAATGTTGCCTTTTCGTGTACGAGTCCATCAGGGAGGATGCCTTCCAACTGTATGGTTTTCACCGCAAGGAGGAAAGAGACTTGTTTCTGTTATTAATTGGCGTATCCGGAGTAGGAGCCAATACAGCCAGGATGATCCTCTCCTCATTGACGGTGGATGAATTGAAACAAGCCATTGTGAACGGACACGTTGTCGCTTTGCAGTCGGTCAAGGGTATTGGCTTAAAAACAGCCCAGCGTGTTATCATCGACTTGAAGGATAAACTTCAACGTTCTTCCTCACTGTCATCAGGACAGTTTTTTGATTCAAGCATCAACCAGCAGGTACGCTCGGAAGCGCTGGCTGCTTTGCAGATGCTGGGCTTCCAACTGCTTCCTTCTCAAAAGGTGGTTGATAAGCTGCTGTCCGGAAATGCCGGTATGCCCGTTGAATTAGTGATCAAAGCTGCCCTTAAACTCCTGTAATTGGCTTGAAACGTCTTCTGTTTATACTGTCGATCTTGATGACGCTACTGGTTGTGGTTTACAGCCAGGTAGCGCCTAAAGCCGTTCCTATTCGCACAACGAACAGGAACGTTGCTGACAGTTCCGACACGAGACCGATACGTGTCCCTGTTGTTAAGACCCAACCCCAGACGATGGAGGACGTGACGGCCAACCCGCCCATTGAACTGAGGAACCCTACCAACGTCAATACGAAGATGGAATACGATCCGGAAACCGGTATTTACCAGGTGGTCACGCGGTTGGGGAATGAAAAAATCGGCACACCCATCAATCTGACACAAGAGGAATACCTTCAATTCAGACAAGAGCAATCTACTGCTGCCTATTGGAAAAGCAAGAACATCGTAGATCGTTCAAAAGGGAACCAGAATTTCTCCTTAACCGATATGCAGTTTGATATTGGGGCGGCTGAAAAAATCTTTGGTGAAGGGGGGGTGCGGTTAAAAACACAGGGCTCAATTGAAACCAAGATTGGCCTACACAACAACAAGGTGGACAATCCGTCCTTATCGGAAAATGCCCGCAACAAAACGACGTTCAAGTTTGATCCGCAGATTCAAATGAGTGTGAACGGCAAAGTGGGCGACAAGATCGACGTGAACATGAATTACGATACGGAAGCCACCTTCAAGTACGATGCCAAATCCGTCAAGTTGAGGTATGACGGTAAGGAGGATGAGATCATCAAATCGTTGGAGGCAGGTAACGTGAGCATGCCGCTGAACAGTTCCCTTATCACCGGGGGAACTTCGTTGTTTGGTATTAAATCTGAATTGAAGTTTGGCAAGCTTTCTGTGGCCGCTGTGGTTTCTCAGCAAAATGCGCAGACAAAGTCGGTGAATCTGGAGGGGGGAGCCCAAACGCGGAAGTTTGAACGGACCATCGATGGCTACGACGAGAATCGGCACTTTTTTCTGTCTCATTTTTTCAGGGAACATTACGATGAGTGGATGAGTGAGTTGCCCTATATTTCTTCGGGAATAACGGTGACCAAGGTGGAGGTATGGGTAACCAACAAGACGGGTGTGCTCGACAATGCCCGAAACATTGTGGCGTTTGCGGATATGGCAGAACCGAAGCTACTCAGCAACGCTCACTGGTTGCCGAATGGACCGGCTATTCCTTCAAACGCCTCAAACAGTCTCTATAGCGAAATCACCAACGTTTATTCCGACGCGCGTTCGTTCAATCAGGTGAATGCCACATTCCAACCGCTCAGCGACTTATACGGTATCGATATCGGTAAAGACTATGAACGGTTGGAAAGTGCCCGCCGCTTGGAATCTTCCGATTACGTGCTGAATCCTACCTTGGGCTACATTTCCCTGAAACAGTCGTTAAACAACGATGAAATCCTTGCCGTTTCCTACGAATACACGTATAGAGGAAGTACGTATCAAGTAGGTGAGTTTTCAACCGACGGCATTCAACCTCCGCAGACGCTGTTCGTCAAGCTGTTGAAGGGGACCAGTCAATCGCCCCGAGCGTCAACCTGGGACTTGATGATGAAGAACATCTATACCTTGGGCGATGCCTACAACCTTAAATCGGAAAATTTCAAGCTGGACATTGTTTACCGGAATGATTCCATCGGAACGGGGTTAACCTACCTTACCGAGGGCGCTGTCAAGAATCAACAATTGCTGCGGGTCATGGGACTCGATCAGTTGAATACCAAACAGCAGGCATATCCGGACGGATTGTTTGACTTTGTGGAAGGGTATACGGTGCAATCCACGTACGGGCGCATCATTTTCCCCGTCCTGGAGCCTTTTGGCAGTCATTTGAGAAAAAAGATAGCCAACGACGCGATTGCCGACAAGTACGTGTTTGAGGAACTGTACGATTCAACGCTCACTGTCGCGCAGCAACTTACCGAAAAAATGAAATTTTTGATTTCCGGAGAGTACATGGCTTCCACCAATTCAAGCATTTCACTGGGAGCCTACAATATTCCGCAGGGGTCAGTTACGGTGACGGCAGGAGGACAACTGCTGACGGAAAATGTGGATTATACGGTGGATTATGCCGCCGGTATGGTAAGCATTATCAATACCAATCTGCTTACTTCAGGAACAGCCATCAATGCGACCTGTGAAGACCAGACAACCTTTAGCATGATGCGAAAAAGTATGACCGGCCTGTCGTTGAATTATACCTTCAGCAACGATTTCAGCGTGGGAGGTACTGTAATGCGTTTATCGGAAAGACCCCTTACCACCAAGGTGGATATGGGCTCTGAATCGGTTTCGAACACGATTTTCGGTTTCAATACGGCGTTTAAGACACAATCGCAGTTTTTGACCAACCTGATTGACAAACTGCCGTTGATCAATGCGACAAAACCTTCCACCTTGAAGGTGAATGCTGAATACGCCCAATTGGTGGCAGGGACATCCAACGAATTGGGAAACCTCTCCTACATTGACGACTTTGAAGCGTCCAAGAAAACCTACAACCTAAAAGAACCGAATCAGTGGTTTTTGGCCAGTGCACCCTACGATCCAAGCGGTGGCCTTTTCCCCGAGGCCGCTCTCAGCAACGACCTAACTTACGGCTACAACCGTTCCTTGTTGGCGTGGTATACCATTGACGGTATGTTTAACTACAGCAGCAACTCGCAAACACCCAGTCACATTCGAAACGATAAGGAACAACAGTCAAACCACTTTGTGCGGGTAGTGAATGAGAAGGAAATTTTCCCGAACAGGAATTTGTCATTCAACCAAGTCGGTGTTTTGCCATGTCTGAACCTAGCCTACTACCCCAAAGAACGTGGACCGTACAATTTTGACGTAAACGGTATGAAATCGGATGGAACCTTGTCCAACCCAGCAAAACGGTGGGGCGGTATCATGCGGAAAATCGAATCGGGTTACACCAACTTCGAGTCAAACAACGTGGAATACGTGGAATTTTGGTTGATGGATCCGTTTATCTATGATACAACCCGTGTATCCCGGGGCGGTGATTTGTACATTGATCTGGGTGAGCTTTCGGAAGATGTGCTCAAAGACGGCAAACGCGCCTTCGAGAATGGCTTACCTACCAATGCGTCGGAAGAAAATATGGTCAACCGGACGGTCTGGGGAAAAGTATCCTCCAAGTCGACTACGGCGTATTCGTTTGACAATACGAAAGGCATCCGCTTGAAACAAGATGTTGGTTTGGACGGGCTTTCCGACGACGAGGAACGGACATGGCCAGGCATTGCCGAGTATGTGCAAGGGGTGAAAAATAAGTTGACGCCCGAAGCCCTCGACCGGCTTTCTGCTGATCCGTTCTCACCGCTGAACGACCCTTCAGGCGACGATTACCATTATTACAGGGGATCCGATTTTGACAGCAAGAAAACAAGCATTCTGAATCGCTATAAGCGGTATAATGGCATGGAAGCCAATTCGTTGTCGACGGAAAATACAAACGAAACCTATTCAACAGCATCCACCACATTGCCCAATGTGGAAGACATCAACATGGATTTCACGCTGAATGAGACCGAGCGGTATTATCAGTACCGCGTATCGATTCGACCCAACGATACGGTGATTGGAAAAAATTACATCAACGACGTGCGGGTAGCCACTGTCACGTTGAAGAACGGAAAGACGGCTCAGGTAAAGTGGTACCAGTTCAAGATTCCGGTGAGAAATTACGACAAGCGGGTGGGAACCATCAGCGGATTCAACAGCATTCGGTTTATGCGTATGTTTCTGACCGATTTTCAGGACAGCGTCATCTTGCGTTTTGGAACCCTCGATTTGGTACGCGGCGATTGGAGACAATACACCAAAAGCCTGAATGTTTTAGGGGCACCGGTGCAACCGCAGACCATTGTTGACGTCTCTACCGTGAGTCTGGAGGAAAACGGAGGCAGAAGCCCCATCAACTACAAATTGCCACCGGGTGTCAATCGTGAATCGGATCCCAGTCAGCCGGGTTTGTATATGGAAGACGAACGCTCCCTGGCCTTAAAAGTAAAGCACTTGTATCCCAACGATGCCAGGGCAGTGTACAAAAACACCTCGTATGATTTTCGGCAGTACGAACGTTTGCAACTTTACGTGCATGCTGAAGGCATGGTGGAAGAGTTGGAACAGCCGGATAACTACGAATTGACAGCATTTATTCGCTTGGGTTCCGATTACCAAAGCAATTACTACGAATACGAAATTCCGCTCGAGATGTCACCGTTCTACAACCAGAATGCCCGTTCCATCTGGCCGCAGAATAACGTGTTTGACATTCCGTTTGCTTTACTGACCAAATTGAAAGCCAAGCGAAATGCACAGCCAGTAATAAATTATACCACCGAATATGTGGAATACGATCCGGAACGCGAACAAAACAAGGTGAAAATAAAAGGAAATCCTACGTTGTCCGATGTCAGTACCATCATGATCGGTGTCAGGAACAGGAGCGGCGTGGTTCAATCGGTCGAATTATGGGTCAATGAGCTGCGGTTGTCCGGATTCAAGGAAGGAGGCGGATTTGGCGCTCTCGGCAGTGCGGTGCTTGGCTTGTCCGACTTGGCCACGGTGACAGCCAGTGGAAAATACCTTTCCGACGGGTTCGGCGGGTTGGAACAAGGTGTGTCGCAACGCAGAAAAGATACGTACAGCCAATACAACATGGCCGTGAATACCGATTTCGGAAAACTCTTTCCGGCAGCGGCTAAAATCAATGTGCCGTTTTATTATTCACTTTCCCAAGAAAAGACCTTGCCCAAATACGACCCCTTAAACGAAGATGTACTGCTTAATGACGAGCTGAAGGTTGTCGGTAAAGCCATGAGAGACTCCATCCTGGATTACAGCCAGACGTTGAGAACTTATAAGAGTCTGAACCTGTCAAACATCAAGGTGAATATCCGTAACAAGGTGCCACTCCCCATCGATCCGGCCAATTTCTCGTTCAACTATATGTTCACCGAATCGCTGGAGCACGATCCGACCACCGAGTACAAACGCACCCAGCAATACAACGGGGGTGTCAACTACAACTACACATCTCCCTTGCAAGCATGGGAGCCCTTTGCCAACAACGAGAAATTGAAAGCCGGCTGGTCGAAGTTATTGAAGGACTTTAATCTAAATTTTTTACCCGGCTCCTTGTCGGCAAGTTCAAAACTTATCAGGCAGTACTACGAATTGCAGACACGCAACCTGAGCGCCATCGACCCGGCGTTGACCACACCGTTGGTGGTGAGTAAGAATTTCTTGTGGAACACCGATTTGAACGTAAATTGGGACCTGACCAAGAACCTAAACCTAAACATGAGTATCAACAATCAGGCCGAAGTGGAAGAAACCCGTTACAGTCCCGTCAACAAGGAATTGTACGCCACGGAATACCAAAATTGGAAAGATACAGTACGAAGGAGCCTCTTGAAATTTGGCGATCCCTTGAATTACAACCAAACCGTGAATGTGACGTGGTCGGTGCCGTTAGACCGCATTCCCGGGCTGTCCTTTATGACCCTGAACACCCAGTACAACGCCATCTACGAATGGGAGCGCAGTACAACGAATTCGAAAGGCACCAACCTTGGAAATCAGATTTCCAATCAACGCAGCTTGAACGTAAATGCAACGGCCAACCTGGTGGATATTTACAACAAAAGTCCCTTTCTAAAGCAAGTATTGTCCGATAAGAAAGCACCTGCTACCACCAAAAAGCCCGATCAGAAACAGGCGGCGAGCCAGGTGCAAGAGGCAGTTCCACAAAGGATTGTACCCGAATCCATGAAAAATGGCAGGCGTTATGTACAAACCCTCACCTTATTGCCCGATTCGTCGTATCTAATCAAACACAACCTGAACAACAAGCGCGTGGACGTTGTCGCGGTAGATGCTGAAGGGAAAAAGGTCTCTGTTGCCTTTCGTGTCAGCGACGAGAACAACATCCATGTAAGCGTCCGCAAACTGCAGCGAAATATCAGCCTGTCTGTCGTACCCAAAACACCCTTTGAAGATGCGTCGTGGTACACCGCGGCTTCCGTCGTTACCAGAACACTGATGGCTGTACGCAACCTGACGGTTACGTTCCGGCAAGCCGATGGCTTGACCATTCCCGGTTTTGTGCCTGAATCCGGACTTTTGTCGAGAGGCGACAACGGTATGGCGCCGGGTTGGGACTATGCGTTGGGATTGCAGGGAAACAATTACTTGCAGCGCATTGCTGACAAGGGATGGCTTATCGTATCTGATTCCATTATCACACCAGCCAGTCAATCGAGCAATAAAGACCTCAAAATCAAGTCATCGCTGGATATTTTTCCGGGGTTGAAGGCTGACCTGAACTGGTCGCGTACGTGGAATGACAACACCAAAATTCAGTATATGTACGTCGGTATGCCTGAATCTCGCACCGGCAACTTTTCGATGTCCACCATTGCTTTGCGTTCGGCCTTCGAATCGTCCAAGGCTTCAAACGGCTACGCATCCAAATCCTTTGAACGTTTCTTGAAAAATAAATCGGTTGTGGCAGGCCGCCTGAATAAAAATATGGAGGGTGTCAACTACCCGCGTTCCGGCTTTTTGCAAAATTCCCCATTGGCTGAAAAGCCCTTTGATTCCTCTGTAGCCGGTTACAATGAAAATTCAGCCGATGTGTTGATTCCAGCTTTCCTGGCTGCCTATACGGGCAAGGATGCGTCTAAATCGTCGTTGTCGCTGTTCCCGGGAATATGGGCCATGCTTCCGAACTGGAGCATTTCCTACGATGGTTTATCAAAAGTGGAATTTATCAAAAAAGCGTTCAGGAGCTTTACGTTGAACCATGCGTATGTCTGCAACTACGGGGTTTCCTCGTTCTCGTCGTACAGTTCCTGGGTGAACGCAGGTGATGGCATTGGCTTCGTCCGTGACGTGCTGACCAACAACCCGGTCCCTTCGTCGTTGTACGATGTTTCGTCCGTGTCGTTGACCGAATCGTTCAACCCCTTGCTGCGTGTACAAGGTACGTTGAATTCAGGATGGACGTTGAAGTCGGAAATGCGCAAGACGCGTACCCTGAACCTGAGTATAAGCGGCGGTCAGGTTGTGGAATCTACTTCCAACCAGTTCACCATGGGCACCAGTTACAAACTCAGCGATTTCCACCCATGGGGCTTTATGACGGGTTCGAAGATGCAAAACGACCTGAGCTTGAGCGGCGATTTGTCGTACAAGAACCAATATGCCTTGCTGCGGAAAATCGTCGGCAAGTACGCGCAGGCTTCCTCCGGGAACAATGTGTTTGAGGTGAACCTGATGGCCGACTACACCATCAGCAGAAACATGAACCTGGCCTTTTTCTACGACCTTCAATCTACTGTCCCCCTGGTTTCTTCCTACCCCGTAACCAGCTCCGACATTGGCTTCAGCGTGAAGTTCTCGCTGAATCGGTAATCTATATAGGATATGATAGACAGCGTAATTGAAAAGATGATAGGGTACTTCGGGACAGATGTCCGAAGGATCAATCATGCCCTGAAAGTGTATGGATTTGCTTCGTGCCTGGCGCGAAGAGAAGGGCTTTCGGCAACGGATACACAGATTGTCGATGTGGCCGCCGTTCTGCACGATATTGGCATTCACGAAGCAGAACGAAAGTACCACTCAACCAGCGGGAAGTACCAGGAGATGGAAGGCCCCGCCATTGCCAGGGACTTGCTAAAAGATACCGAGCTGGATCCCGCAACCTTAGATCGCATCTGCTTCATCATTGGCCACCACCATTCCTATCAAAAAATTGATGGACTCGATTTTCAACTCATCGTGGAAGCCGATTTCCTGGTAAACATCTATGAAGACGAACTGCCCAAGCATTCCATTGAAAGTATCCTTTTCAACTACTTCAAAACCAACACCGGAATAGCCATGCTGGAAAATATGTATATTGGATAAAGGTGGAACGGATGTAATTAGCGAATGCTGTCTTCGGGGGATTTTCCGTGCTGCTTGGAGTAGAGGTAATCCAACTTGGCTTGGGCCAGGCGGATTTCGCTGAGTAAGCGGTTGATGTCGGTGAGGATGGCAGAAAGGTCGGTTGAGGCCTTCAATGCCTTTTTGTCTGGTTGAGACAGCACGTAGGAATAGTTACGATCACCAAATAGCTCAATGTTCACGCGACTGTCTTTGTGCAGCAGGATGAAGTCTACCAAGCCGTTTTCAGACTTGTTGGTCAAACGCACAATCTCATACTGCTTGCCGCCGTCTTTAAACGCATAGTTGAGCGCTCCGTCTTGAGGAACGTTCAACGATTCGGCAAAATAACCGTTTCCGACAATAGCTTTCACACGCGTATGATTGATAGCCCTTGGGCCACTGTAGTAACTCGTGAGGACCAAGCGACCCTTTTCGTCCACCTTCGACTGAAGGTAGGTGCGGCCTATATTGTTATCGCTCAACTGCGACTTGGGAACATAATGCCCGATGCTTTCGTACTGGACGTCTTTTTGGAAGGTAAAGTCTTTGGCAACAACCGGTAGCTCATTTTGACGCACCTTCAGCATGCTGTCGCAAAAGGCCAATGTGCGCTTCTGTTCTTCCATATTCACCTCACGCATAATGGAGAGGCCTTCCTTAATCTTATCAAAGTCCTTGGGGAAAAGAATCTTGACGCTGTCTACGTACAGTTTCGCCGATTGGAACTGCTGGGTCTTGACATACGCCTTTGCCTTGTCCAGATAATCATCCGGACCCACATCCTTCATAGCGGAACAGGCAGTCAGGAAGCCTGTCATACCCACAACGGTAAACGGTAGAAAGAACTGTCGAAACATGTAGTCTGACTGGTTTAATAGCATGCAAAAGTACGCTATTCCCCGAAAAAAAACCTACTTTTGTACTACAATAGATGGAAATAAGTGTGAATTTACGTGAAAAGATAGACCTGCCGATTTTTCGTACCATTTCAACCGTGGCCGATTCAAGCAATGTATCTTGCTATGTCATAGGAGGGTTTGTCAGGGACTTGTTTTTGAAACGTCCGTCGAAGGATATTGATGTTGTGGTGGTGGGAAGCGGCATAGAGGTGGCCAAGGCTGTTGCAGCGGCATTGGGTAAAAATGTCAAGGTGAATGTCTTCAAGAATTTTGGCACTGCTCAGCTGCGTCACGGCAAGGTGGAAGTGGAGTTCGTGGGAGCCAGACGCGAGTCGTACCAACGCGATTCCCGAAAACCCATCGTGGAAGATGGCACGCTCGAAGATGACCAGAACCGGCGCGATTTTACCATTAATGCGTTAGCCATCAGCTTGAACGGAGCCACGTTTGGAGAGGTGATAGACCCCTTCGATGGCTTGGAAGACCTGCGCGACATGGTGTTGCGTACCCCGCTCGACCCCGATATCACTTTCAGCGATGACCCCCTGCGCATGATGCGGGCCATCCGCTTTGCCTGCCAGCTTGAATTCGACATTGATTCGGTGGCGTTCGAAGCCCTGGAGCGAAACAAAGAACGCATCACGATTATTTCGGCTGAACGCATTGCCGATGAGTTGCAGAAAATGATGGCCTCCAGGCAGCCTTCCATGGGTTTCCGTCTGTTGGATGCCTGTGGCCTGTTGAACCTGATTTTGCCTGAAGTAGCTGCCTTGAAAGGCGTGGAAACGAAGGAAGGCATCGGTCACAAAGATAATTTCGCCCATTCCCTGTTGGTGCTCGACAAGGTATGCCAACACTCCGACAATGTGTGGTTGCGCTGGGCAGCCCTGTTGCACGATATTGGAAAGCCCATCAGCAAACGATTCGACCCGGTTGTTGGCTGGACCTTCCACAACCACAATTTCCTAGGTGAAAAAATGATACCCCAGCTTTTCCGTCGGTTGAAGTTCCCGCTCAGCGACTCCATGAAATACGTGCAGAAACTGGTAGGCTTGCACATGCGCCCCATCGTGCTCAGCCAGGAAACCGTGACCGATTCGGCCATTCGACGGTTGCTGTTCGATGCCGGCGACGACATTGACGACCTCATGCTGCTCTGTGAGGCCGATATCACCTCAAAGAATCAGGAGCGCGTGAAGCGGTTTCTCACGAATTTTAAACTGGTACGCACCAAGCTGCGCGAGCTGGAGGAAAAAGACCGCATCCGAAATATGCAGCCACCCATCGGGGGCGAAGAAATTATGGAGCTGTTCAACTTGCCTCCCTGTGCCAAGGTGGGGGTACTGAAAACGGCCATCAAGGATGCCATTCTGGATGGCGTCATTCCCAACGATCGTGAAGCCGCGTGGGCTTTTCTGCTGAAACGGGCCGCCGCTATGGGGTTGAAGCCTGTCGCTTTGCCCGAAAAGCCGCACTGAGTTTCACTCTTATTCAGGCTGATGTTCCGGCCGCAACAAATCGTTGACCGTTTTCACCGGATTGAAGGTAATCATAGGCACTTCCACAAACACCGTGTTCCAATCTGACATGGCTCCGTTCCAGAGTCCCGGGCGTTCCAATGCCTTCAAGACCTTTCCGCTTTTCGATTTTTCGGAAATGAACCCGGTTTGCGGATCGACGAAATCGGGTAGGTGAAACGGTTTACCGGTATAGTCGGTGATGCTGCAGACCAGATCGACAGGGTTGAAGTGCGTGCCCTGTTCAAACAAGGCTCTTTTTTCCGGGTCGCTCAGGTCAATCTGTGAACTTTCCAGAATCTGCAAGGAATACGAACCATCTTGATTGTAGGCCCAGAACGGCCCGCCACCCGGTTCGCCCGCATTTCTCACCATGCCGCACACGCGGATGGGGCGGTTGAGCTTGTGACGCAGATAAATGGCCAGTTCGCTGTCTTCCAGTAATTTGGTTTCGTCGTATCGGGTGTAGAGCTCACGTTGCAGGAACTGAATGATTTCCACCAGTTGCTCATGGGTATAGCGGCCACTATCCAAAAAACGAAGGTAGGTGAAGGTTTGGGCCCTCAGCTGTACCAACAAGCCGGCCAGCACCTGCTTGTACCGCACCGTTGTGTCCTTGAGCCTATCGGGCACCACGTTGTCGATGTTTTTGATGAAGACGATGTCGGCGTCCAAGTCATTCAGGTTTTCAATCAGGGAGCCGTGTCCACCGGGTCTGAATACCAAACGTCCATTCTCACGGAACGGTTGGTTGTCTTCCGTAGCCGCCATGGTATCCGTGGAGGATTTCTGCACACTGAAGCTCACTGTAAAACGGAGGCCGAACAAGGCTTCCAACGCGTGGGCCGAAGTCTGGACTGCCGCTTCAAAAAGGGGCAGGTGTTCGGGTGATACCGTAACGTGCAGGTTGACCTCTCTATTGGCGTTGCAGGCGTACAGGGCTCCCTCAACCAGGTGTTCCACCACGGCCATGCGGGGTGCGCCCGGATATCGGTGAAAGAGGAGCAACCCCTTGGGCATGGCTCCGTAATTAAGGCCTTCGGGCAACAGCAGGTTGCTCACCACGGTCTTGTAAGCACCTTTATTCAACAGCGCGTCGATGCTTTCTCCCTGACTCTTGCGGCAGGCTGCGTCCAGGGCTTCGTAAAAGGCAAAGTCTTTTAGTCCAGCGAAAAAGGTTTGTTCGGCTTTTTTGGTCGGCACGTCGTACGGCGCATCTAGAAATTCATAAAGGTCCTTGAACATGCGGCTGGCAGCTCCCGAAGCCGGGATAAACTTGAGCACGCGTCCCGAACCCTTCAGAAAGTCCTGCCATGCGTCCAGCCAGTTTGCTTCATCGGCTTCGTCTGGCACCAATATGCCGTAGCCCGGTGTGGCCGACCCTTTAATCTTGAGGTACGGAAAGCCGTGTTGAAAATGCTGAAGTTGGGTTTCTATGGCTGATGGGGTGATGCCTTTTGTTTGCAGTTGGTCGAGATCTTCGCGGGTAAACATATCGGTACGCGTTTTCTGGTTAGTACCCAAAGGTACACATCTTGGCGTAAAAATCAATCGCTGTGCTGGTGTTTTTGTTGCTTTGATGCCGCTTCGATGCATTTTTAATGCCTCTTCGATGCCGCTCCCCTCCGCGGAATTGGGTATTGCCTCCAGCTCCGTTCCTCAAGGCTGGCGCACGCTTCGACACCGGCGCCGAATGTTTGTCTCTCCGAGCCTCGTTCCGGGTCACATTCTGAAACACTTTCTCTCCCTTTTGTTGCGCCGGAATGCTGTAAAATCTGTATTTTTACAGTCTAATCCCACCACAATGGAACAGGCGTTTTTTACCGATAAGGAACGATTGCAGGTTATCAAACTGTACCGGATGATTCGTCGGATTACCCACGATCATACGCCGCATGAACAGGTAAAAGCTGTCAAGAATATCTTGAAAAATGCTGTTCAGCAAGGTCACATCACCCGTACCATACCCGAAGTCAATCCCATTCTGCGTAACCTGAATACTGCTGCCGTTGTTTCCACCGAAATGGGGCTCAGGCATGCTTCCGTTATCAGCACCCTGTTGTACGACGTGGTGGTGAGCGGTCACTATTCGGCCAAGGAAGCCGGCGTCGCTTTTGGTGATTCGGTAGACACCATTCTCAAGGGGTTGACCCGCGTAAACGAACTCTACGACCGCAACGCCGCCATTGAAACGGAGAATTTCCGCAACCTCTTATTGTCATTTGCACAAGATGGTCGCGTCATCCTGATCATGATTGCCGACCGGCTCAACACCATGCGTGTGTTGAAGTATTACCCGGAGGATGCCCGTGTTAAAATGGCGCGGGAAGCTTCCTATCTGTTTGCCCCGTTGGCACACCGCATGGGCTTGTACAAGATCAAGACGGAGCTGGAAGACCTTTCCATGAAACACCTTCAGCAGACCATTTACCAGGAAATCGCCCGAAAACTGGACGAAACCAAGGTCTCACGCGAGAAGTACATCAAGGATTTTATCGAGCCTGTCAAACAGCGTATCGAGGCTTCCACCAACCTCACGTTTGAAATCAAGGGCCGCACCAAGTCGATCAGTTCCATTTGGAGCAAGCTCAAAAAACAGAAGATTCCCTTCGAAGATATTTACGACTTGTTTGCCATTCGTGTCATCATCGACACGGACATGGCCAACGAAAAGCCGGCGTGCTGGCAGGTGTATTCCATCATCACCGACATGTACACGCCCAACACGTCGCGCCTCAAGGATTGGTTGTCCATTCCCAAGTCGAACGGCTACGAATCGCTGCACATCACGGTGATGGGGCAGGAGGGGAAGTGGGTGGAAGTGCAGATTCGCACCAAGCGCATGGACGAGATTGCCGAACGGGGTCTGGCTGCTCACTGGAAGTACAAGGGCATTCGAAGCGAATCGGGTCTGGACGATATGCTAACCCGCATCCGCGAGATTCTCGAAAACCAGGATACGAGTGCTGTCCGTTTGATGGACGATTTCAAGATGGATCTCTACACCGACGAGATCTACGTGTTCACGCCCAAGGGTGAGGTGCACAAACTGCCGAACGGTGCTACGGTGCTTGATTTCGCGTACAGCATCCATTCCAACCTGGGTAACCGCTGTGTGGGTGCCAAGGTGGATGGTAAGAACGTACCCATCCGGCACATTTTGAAAAGCGGCGATCAGGTGGAAATCCAAACGGGTTCCAACCAGTCGCCCAAGCAGGATTGGGTGAACTACGTGGTCACGTCGAAGGCGCGGAATAAGATTCGTCAAACGCTGAAGGAGGCTGAGCTGAAGGCGGCTGAATTCGGCAAGGACAACTTGAAGCGGCGCATGAAGAACCGCAAGATTGATTACGATGAGTCTATCTTGATGAAGGTGATCAAGAAGCTGAAGTTCAAGACGGTGACCGACTTTTTTGCCGAGATTGGTGCGGAGCGGCTGGATGTGAATCCTGTGATTGATCTGTACCTGGAATTTGAACGGGCCGACAAGTCGCTGAATGAGCCGGTGGAATCGCGCTCGGCTGAAGGGTACGTGGTTGAAACGGCTCCGGAAACGTCAAAGGGCAAGGAGGATGTGCTGCTTATCGATCAGCATCTTTCTGGCATCGACTACAAGCTGGCCAAGTGCTGCAATCCCATTTACGGCGATGATGTGTTTGGTTTTGTCTCTTCCTTGGGTGGCATCAAAATCCACCGCCACGATTGTCCCAACGCGCCTCAAATGATGGAGCGTTTCGGGTATCGGGTGGTGAATGCTAAATGGGCCGGCAAGTCGGAGGGTTCGCATTATCCGGTTACGTTACAGGTCATCGGCAACGACGACATTGGCATTGTGACCAACATCACGTCGATGATTTCCAAGGAGCCCGGCGTTTCCGTGCGTTCAATCAACATCGATTCCAACGATGGCTTGTTCCGTGGCCAACTGACCATCCTTGTGAGCGACATCCGCCAACTGAATGTCCTTGTCAAGAAAATTAAAACAATCAAAGGGGTGAAAACGGTGGAACGTTTTCTGTAATACAGCTACATATGAAGGAACTGATTGAATTTCTGCGCGCCGTCAACGAGAACAACAACAGACTCTGGTTTGAGGAACACAGGGCTGAATTCAAGGTAATCAACGACGACTTCAACCGCTTCGTGGATCAACTTATTGCTGGCATCGCTGAATTCGATCCCAGTGTGAGCGGCTTAACCGCCAAGGACTGCACCTACCGTTTTTACCGCGACACCCGCTTTTCGCCCAACAAGATGCCGTACAAGACGCACATGGGTGCCTACATCTGCCCTAAAGGCAAGAAAGCGCCCTACGCCGGCTACTACTTCCACGTAGAACCCAAAGGCAACGGCTTCCTCGACGGCCACCAACTAGATTCCGGCCTCTACTGCCCCGAACCCGCCATCCTGAAAAGCATCCGCGAAGAAATCTCCCTCAACGGCGACCCCTTCCATGCTGCAGTCGTAGCGGCTACCGGTTTTGTTTTGGAAGACGACCAGCAACTCAAAAAGGTACCCCGCGGCTTCCCTGCCGACCACAAATACGCCGACTACCTGAAGCTCAAGAACCCCTGCCTCTGCAAACACCTAGACGAAGCCTTTCTGCTAAGCCCCAACCTCCTCGAAAACACCCTCGATGCCTACCGCAAAACTGTACCGTTTATCACCGTACTGAATCAAGCAGTTGAATACGCAATAGAAAACGATTAAGGTAACAAGAATCACTAAGTCAAATCGAAACTAGTTGAATTGAAGGTATCAACCCAAGTGATACCAACTAATCCCGTTCCCTACGGTACGGCGATTTGGAATGCCGGCCTCCATTCTGCCGGGACGGGTAGATTCGGCTCCGACTCGATGGGCTAAAAACACTTCGCGCTTCCGGCTAAAACTTCAAAGCGTCAGTCACTGCGTTCCTTCCTCGAAGATGAAGTTTTTAAACGCCTCCAGCACTCGGTTTTCTACACGCTCATCTTCGCAACTACGCCCGAACCTACCCATCCCAGCTCCATTCCAACCACCATCCCAAATCACCTACCTTCCGTCCACTACACCGTGAAACCCCATTACAACATATCCTATTGATAATCGTCATAAAATCAAGAATGTGGCCCAGTATTTTTTATAAGAAAAAAACGCAAAAACCATTCACTAAATGTTTTTCTGTTATTAATTTCAGTAAATTTGGGTGCTAATTCAGTGATAAACAAGGTTGATCTTTAATAAACCGGAGGGAATAAATTGGAAATAATCCCAATAAGTTTTATTTAAAGTAAAAGATCTTTATAAAAATTTTTAGCAGTAGAAGTGAAAAATATGAGAGAACCAATTGATCAATTTATTATACAATATCAAAGAGAATATGACTTTTACTATCAAGCTGCAAAAATTTGTGCTAATCAATCAGAAAACAAATTGGAGTCAAGCGGTATAAGGGCAATTGTGACTTTTAGAGCTAAACGAGCTGACAGATTGGAAGATAAATTAATTAAGCGCGACCTTGATAAGAATTACACAAAAGTCGAAGATATATATAAAGATATTGTTGATCTTGCCGGTGTGAGAATAGCTCTATATTTTCCTGGAGATATGCCTGAAATTGATAAAATTATAAGCAATCAATTTAATGTAATCGAAACAAAGATTTTTCCTGAAAACGGAAAGGTAAGAGTTGGAAAAACATTTATTGGATATAAAGCAAAACACTACAGAATCAATTTAAAAGAAGAAAAACTAATAGGAAGCGAAAAAAGATTTTCAACTGCTTTGATAGAAATTCAAGTTGCTTCTGTGTTGATGCATGGTTGGTCAGAAGTAGAACATGATTTAGTTTATAAACCTTTAAATGGAGGATTATCAGAAGATGAACTGGCAATTTTAGATGAGTTAAATGGTTTGGTATTAACTGGTGAAATTGCACTTGAAAGGCTTCAAAGAGCCTTCAAAAGGAGGATTGAAAATGAAGATAAGAAATTTAATAATCACTTTGAATTAGCGTCGTACATTTATGATGTAATAAAAATAGACAATCCAAATATAAATCTTGAGAATTCTATTGGAAAGGTTGATGTGCTTTTTAGATTTTGCAAAGCAATTGAATTTAATAGACCAGATAAAATTAAAAAGTTTATTTCTA
>Ga0302289_1000062_pt1 | contig 63457 bp, 44 predicted proteins | sample III_Fen_N1_2_FD_194552 | JGI IMG/M metagenome (GOLD analysis project Ga0302289, IMG submission 194552) | Peat permafrost microbial communities from Stordalen Mire near Abisko, Sweden - III_Fen_N1_2 | ecosystem: Environmental > Terrestrial > Soil > Wetlands > Permafrost | place: Sweden: Abisko... | reverse complement strand
AACTACGGGACCCTTGAGGCGCAGCAAAAGTACGACAAAAAAACCAAAACAAAAAGTTAGAGAAACCCCGATTAAACTATTACCATGCGCTATACAAAAGGGCTATCTTGGCATTTCGTCTTTTCCGTAAACAAAAAAGACATTAAAGGGGCAGATTTTCTGTATAACACCTACCATTTTGTCATTTTTTTATATATTTGCACAATTTTTGACCCAAATCGAATACCGTTATGAGTTACCTTATACAACCCAAAGATTATAAAGCCCTGCTCGATCTGAAGCAGACGGAGCAAGCCATCAAGCTCGTTAAGGATTTTTTCCAACAGAGTCTTTCCTCTGAATTACGTCTACGTAGAGTAACTGCACCCTTATTTGTACTGGCAGGACAGGGAATAAACGACAATCTTTCGGGTAAGGAACGTCCGGTCAATTTCCGCATCAAAGACATGAACGACTGCCAGGCCGAGATTGTCCACTCACTGGCCAAGTGGAAACGACTGACATTGAGCGAATACAGCATCGAAGAAGGATACGGCATCTATACAGACATGAACGCCATCAGGGCTGACGAGGAATTGGGCAACCTTCACTCCTTATACGTTGACCAATGGGACTGGGAAATGTGCATCACCAAAAACGACCGAACCATCGATTTCCTCAAATCGGTAGTACGTCGCATTTTCGCCGCCATCCGCCAAACAGAGTTCTTGCTATTTGAACAATATCCCTGCATGCGTCCCTGGTTGCCGGAAGAAGTTACTTTCATCCACTCGGAAGAACTGCTGAAGATGTATCCCAACCTGAGCCCGAAGGAACGTGAAAATGAATTCACCAGAAAACACAGGGCTGCATTTATTTTTGGCATCGGAGCCCCACTTTCAAACGGAATCAAGCATGACGAACGCGCTCCGGACTACGATGACTGGACAACGCAAAACGAAGACGGCTATCAAGGACTGAACGGCGACTTGTTTGTTTGGAACGACGTGCTGGGTTGTGCGCTGGAACTCTCCTCCATGGGTATCCGGGTTGACCACGACGCCCTGCTCAAGCAACTCGAACTGTGCGGTTGCGAAGACCGAAAGGAACTCTACTTCCACAAAAAATTACTGAACAACGAATTACCCTTGAGCATCGGAGGTGGCATCGGCCAATCCAGACTCTGCTTGAGCTTACTCAAAAAGGCACACATCGGTGAAATTCAAGCCAGCATCTGGCCGGAAGAAATGCGACAAACCTGCCATCAAAAAGGCATCAATTTGATTTAAAAAAAGAGGGGGGAAAAACCCCTCTCGTTGAGATGGCAGCTTACTGATTCACCGTAATGTGGAAACAAGCTTGCTTGAGCTCTCTAACCACCTTACACTTCCCTTCATCTGACATTTCCGTAAGCACCTCGGCTAAAGGATGACGCATCATGTCGTGTCGGCAATACCCTTCAGGTGCCCTCTTTTCATGAAGCGGAAGAAATTCCTTGTACGAAATATCAAAGGAAGTACCATACACATGCGAGGATATTTTATGTGTCGCATTGGAATTCCGCATACCAAGTCCCTGTTGGCTTTCCAAGGTTCGCAGTACAGAACTGATCATCAAGTAGTAAGGTGGCAGGTTCGAGGCCGCCAATCGCGCCTGAAACCGCTCTCCAATCTCATTCAGTAAAGCCACAGCCTTGGGCACCAAGTACGGATAGGAATGAGTGAGATTTTTCAGCCGATAGGTCTTCGCTTTCGGATCCAATTCTTTCAATTTACCCCACAACACCATATCTCCTACCTTTGCCTCCAACTCAGCGTTTGAAGCAAAAGGCTGAATGCCCATGCGTCGGGCACTTTCCAAATGCGATTCGATGTTATCCTTCAAACGGCCTATTTTCCAATGCTCGTGTGAAATAGCCTTACAATCGGGACACTCGCCCACCCTATAAAAGGTGACTTCACCGGAGGAATCCTTACAGGTTAAAGCCTTATGGTTGAAAAGAGCAGGCGTTTGCCAGTCTATGGAATCTATAGATCGAACAATAGAAATCAACATCAGACAAGAACAAAAACCAATAACAAAAAAGAAGAGACTTAGGCGGGTTGAGCGGCGCATGATGTAAAAAGAATGAGTAGATTTGCAAACATGGATGTAAAGATAGAAAAATCCTGGAAAACCACCTTGGGGCCGGCGTTTGAAATGCCCTATTTTGTGCAATTGACGCAGTTTATTCATGACGAATACACTCACCATAACGTCTACCCAAACGGGAAGGATATTTTCAAAGCCTTCGATCTGTGTCCAATCGATCAAGTCAAAGTCGTGTTGCTCGGGCAAGATCCCTACCACGAGCCAGGCCAAGCCCATGGCCTGTGTTTTTCAGTTCCGGAAGGATGCCCCAATCCCCCCTCGTTGCAAAACATCTTTAAGGAAATCAAGGCTGACATGGGCTATAGACCCTATCCCAATGGAAACTTGGAACGGTGGGCCAAGCAAGGCGTATTGCTGTTGAACGCAACGCTCACCGTACGGGCACATGCAGCCGGTTCCCATCAGCGTCAAGGATGGGAGACATTCACCGACGCGGTTATCCATCAATTGGCCTCGCAACGACAGGGTTTGGTCTTCCTACTGTGGGGGGCTTACGCTCAAAAGAAGGGGAGTTTTATCGACCAAAGCCAGCACCTAGTACTCACTTCCGTGCACCCATCACCCCTATCTGCCCACCGAGGCTTCTTTGGCAATCATCACTTCAGCCGCACCAACGAGTGGCTGTCAAACCACGGGCAGTCCCCCATCGACTGGAGATAAACCGAAGGTGCAACCCATCCTCACCGGTGGCAGCAATCCTACTTGCCCCAAATAAAATTGTCTCGGTTGTTTTGGTGCTGTTCGTACTTCAAATCGGACAGCATGCTCGACTTCACCCTGATGGAAAAATTGTACGATTTATACCGACCAATGGGAATAAAGTTGGCCGACATTTCCCAGCAGTGCAGATCGCGGGAAATAGCGCAGTTCATGGTGGAAAATTCCTTATTTTCAAAGTCATAGTTGGTCGAAGCCGACAGTTTCCAGGTAGAAAACAAGTTCAAGTTTCCACTCAACGTAAGACTGTGCGTAAACGAATAATCGTAATACATCTTTTGTTTATTGAAACTTGATTGACCGTATCGGAGCGAATAAGCCAAGTTGATGTTCCACGGTGATTGTATTTTCTTGTAAAGAGCCGATTCCGGATCTTGCGGCTCGTTTGAAACGGCTTTCTTCTTGTCAGAACCAGCTGAAGCGGTGACGTCACCCTCCGCATTTCCGGTATCCGTATCGGTGGATTTCTTTTTGAACGTCTCATTGTTGATGCTGTATGAAAAAGACGTGCTGGTACCCGTGAAGCGTCCCGGAATATGCAGCTTTTCCCACGTGGTCACGTTGACCCTGACCGGCCTCCCCTTTCCATCCAATTGATACATATATGGATCAAGACTGCTGCCGAGGTTAAGGGTATATAACTTTCCAAACTTGATACGAATGTTTACCGAAATATTACTCCAGTTCATAGAATCGACAGCCAGGTTGTAACTACCGGCAAACGATAAGTTATCAATCAGGCTCACTTTCTTATCCGTCTCCGTGGAATCAACCTTACTCCTCAGCTTCATTTCTAGGTTGTTGCTCAACGAGAACCCCACGCTACCTGACTTCCCCGTACCAGGCACCCCGTATAAGGAATTGGCATACCTCGAATACTGCGTAGTTTGAAGCACACTGTCGTTATCCATGTAGGAATAATGACCGTAATACCCGTATTTCTCATCGCCAAAATCGGGCCGGTACGAAAATGAAATAGAGGGTGTCATCACGTGACGGATCATATTAACCTTGTCCCCCATCAGCTTATTGATAAACGGCAACGGTTGATAAAAACCGTACAGTTTGCTCGATGCACTTACACTGGCTGTATAGTCCCAAACACGATTAAAACCCCACGTCGTATCGGTCACCACCTTGTTTCGACCAGTGTCGTAATGTTTATCAAGGGAACTGGAAGTCCAACGCTCCGTATAGTTAAACGAAGGCGTAATGTTGATGTAATTCAAGACATTGAACGTAGCTGAAATAGGAATACTATGCTCTATCCCGTTTTTCCAATCCTTGATGAATGATTTCTTCAACAAGTCGTATTCCTTAACCTCGCTGATGCTGTTGGCAAACGAACCCGAGTACCCCACCCGAATCTTTTCGTACCACCGCTCGTTGCCGACCGCATTTTTGCGTTTAAACGGACTGATGGTTGACATACTTAATCGGAAACTGGGCAAGGTAATGGACATAACAGAATCCCTGGTACGTTGGGAAATGCTCACGTTCATACTTGCTGAAAAGGGACTTTCCGGGAAACGTTGCGTCAGGTTGATACTGGAACTTTTCGTATTATTAGAGAATGCCTGCGGGTTGTAATACGACGCCATATCGTTTCGCGTATACCCACTGGTAGCAAAATTCACCCCCGCCGAAAAAGTGCGGAAAGGATTGGCTTTGGGGTCCTGATTATGATTCCAGGTCACGTTTAAGTCTTTCGCCTTTGCATAATCCGGCAAATTTTTCTCACTGGTTACCGTTTCAATGTACGAAGCATTGAATACGCCGGAAAACGCGTACCGTTTGCGATAAGATGTCCTGCCTCTGATACCCCAAGAACCCTTGGAATACAAATCTCCCGTCAACGCAACATCCATGTAATCGTTGATTGCAAAGTAGTAGCCCATATCCTTCAGGTAAAAACCACGACTCATTTCGTCGCCGTACGTAGGTGTCAAAATACCTGAGGAATATTTTTCCGACATCGGAAAATAGCCAAACGGAATAAAGATGGGCAAATGGACGTCTTCCATTACCAAGTGGGCCGGTCCGGAAACCATGAATGAACCGGGTTTTACCTTGGCCTTACTCAGCGCCAGGTAAAAATGTGGATGTTCGTGGTTCTCACAGGTGGTATACTTGCCATCTATCATGCACAACATATCCTCGCCGGTCTTTTTGGTCAAACCACTAACCACAAAACCCTCACCCTGTTCGGTTATCGCCTCTCTAATCAAACCCTTTCCTGTCTTGAAATTGTATTGAATCGATTTGGACTCAAACTTCTCACTTTTATCGGAAAAAATCGGATTATTCCTCATCACACCACTGGTGTCCCTTAATCCTTCGGCATACAGCAGGCTGCTGTCCATGCTCATTTGAATGAAACCGGCGTTCAGCTCCTTATCCACATACTTCACCTTACCTTCGCCATACAGAAGACCCTTCCCACCCGCTAAAAATACCAGTGAGTCATTGGATTGATATTCCACGATTTCAGTGAGTTGCGTGGATTTTTTTTTGGTTGAAGACGTGTCGTGTTTGACAACGGGGAGGGTATCAGAAACAGGATGGGATGTTGAATCGGTCAAAAAAGAATACGGAACGGGAGCGCTGAAAGTCGGGGTATCCGTTAAAGTAACCTGCCCGCTAACAGTACGCACTGGCAATACCATACAGCCCACTATAATGAGCAGTGCAGGTATGCACACCGGTCGGATCCTGCGCGAAACTATCATTCAAGCCCTTGATTAGTGGCGCAAAGGTAACGAAAAAAGATAGTACTTAATCTCATACATTGAAGAAGCGACTACACCAGGCATCAAATCGGGCTACACCGTTATTCCCATACTTGGCTAAATCCTCTCGCACTTGTCCGGGAGTGCGTTCCATAAGAGGATGAGACTTAGAAAAGAACAAATCTGAAAAACAAACAAGGACTTCCTCAATACTCTGAGGCTGCATATCTCGGTGCGGCAAGGGTAGTTGATGCGACACGATTTCTTCTACCGTTAGGCCGGTTCCAACATGCCGCTCACAAACCAAAGCGTGCTTAGGGTAACCCTCGGCCTCCAACAACTCACGCCCCAAAATACCGTGACACAGATAAGGGTACGTACCTTGGCACAAGATAGAAGGTGCATACGTTTTAAACACACCGATGTCGTGCAATAACGACGCCTCTTCGAGAAATACAACATCGACCTTAAGCGAAGGATGTTTGACCGCAATCGACAATGCCATATCGGCTACTCGCCGGCTGTGGTCGTAAACAAGTTCAAACAAACCCGAACTGTCGTCCAGGTAACGGTGCAACAACGAAAAGACTGGTACCATACACGTTTTTCAAAGACAGCACAAAGGAAACATTTTTTTGGCGTATACGCATATTTCCGCTACTTTTGCGTAGCTAATTGTCAAAGACATGAGACCAACTGTAAAGTACCTGTTGCTGCTGATTATTATCCTGCTGGCACCCCTCCAGGTGACGCAGGCAGCCACCGCACAACCCTTTACCGTAGTCATCGACGCCGGTCACGGAGGGAAAGACCCCGGTGCACTCGGATCGATCGTACGAGAAAAAGACATCATACTCGATGTTGCTCTCCGGGTAGGCCAACTCATCGCCAGGCAACACCCAACGGTAAAAATCATCTATACCCGAAGCACGGACGTATTCATTCCCCTGCAACAACGGGCAGATATTGCCAACAAGGCGAACGCGAACCTCTTCATTTCCATTCATGCCGACTATTCGGAAAACAAGTTGGCGAAAGGACCCACCTGCTACACCTTGGGACCCAACCGCTCAAAAGACAATTTTGAGATTGCCAAGCGTGAGAATTCCGTTATCCTTCTTGAGGACAACTACAAACAACGCTACGAAGGGTTTGACCCTAATTCTGCGGAGTCATACATCATGTTTGAATTCATGCAAGACAACTACATGACCAAAAGCATCGAACTGGCTTCGATGATACAAAAAAACTTTAAGCAGGCAGGAAGATCAACAAAAGGCGTTCGTCAGGACGTGTTCCTCGTGCTAAGAAACACCAGCATGCCCTCTGTCTTGGTAGAACTGGGCTTTGTGACCAACAGGGAAGAAGAATTATATTTGAAGAGCGATACCGGCAAAAACGAATTAGCCGAAGGCATAGCCAAGGCATTCACTGAATTCAAAACGGCGTACGAACGCAAGAACGGGGTGCAGGCAAGCATGCCTGCAAGAAACGAAAGCATTTCAGTGGTCGCGGACACGCCAATTGCACCCGTGAAACTTGTTACTTCAGACGTTGTCCTTTCTGACAATAGCATCCAATTTAGCGTTCAACTGCTAACGGTTCCTTCAAAACTATCAGCCAAAGACAAACGCCTAAAGGGTTATACCTTAGATTTCTACACTGAAAAGGGCAGCTACAAATACACCCTTGGCAGCTACACCGACTTTGATTCAGCCAATGCGGCATGCGCCAAACTACACAAAGAATTCCCCGACGCCTTTGTAGTGGCTTTCAAGAATGGCAAGCGCATTCCGGCAAACGATGCCAGAAAGCAAACAAAAACGTCCAACTAACACACACCGTATGAGCTTTCCCCTCAAGAACATCAAAAGCGAAATCAAAATAGGCTTTATTGTCGTTGTATCCATGGGCCTTTTCTTTTGGGGATTGAATTTTCTGAAAGGTGTCAACCTGCTGAAGCCCAGTAATTACTATGTGGTCACCTATACCCGTGTGGACGGCCTGGTCAAGTCAAGCCCCGTAACCCTCGACGGGTTTCAGGTAGGATTGGTCCGCGACATCGAGTACCTGTACGAAAACCCGGGACACATCATGGTTACCCTCGACCTCAACCCAAAATTACGTTTGCCGGCGGGTTCGTCTGCAGCGCTAGTCGGATCCCTGCTTGGAAACCCATCCATTGAGCTAACCCTCGGTCAGGCCGGTTCCCCCATACTGTCTCACGGTGACAGCCTGTTAGCCGTTATCGAGCCGGGCTTGATGGACCAACTGAAAGGAGGGCTGCTGACCAGCATGGAAAGAATGGTCAATCACACCGACAGCCTTGTGACGGGTGTAGAAACCCTTCTCAATAACGGCAGTCTTGCCAACAGCCTAAGCTCCATCGAACAAAGCACCAACGAACTGAAGAAACTGACAGTCAACCTAAACAAGACCCTTAACAACGATTTGCCCGGCATCCTTCAGCATGTCGACCAATTGACACAAGAATACTCCGGCTTCGGAAAGCATTTGAACCAACTTGATTTGGAAGGAACCCTGTCCAAGGCTGATAAAGCCATTGAAAACCTGAGCAATCTGTCAACACGCCTCAACAGTTCCGACAATTCCATGGGCCTGCTTCTGAACGACAAAAGCCTCTACCTGAATCTGAGCAGTACAGCTTCCAGTGCAAACGAACTACTATTTGACCTCAAGGAGCACCCCAAGCGATACGTGCACTTCTCCTTGTTCGGCAACAGTAACAAACAGTAACTTTTTCATCGATTTTCTTGCTCGACTGTATTTGGTCAACTAAGCCGGATTATCCATTTGCAGGGTATTTCTGCATTTTAAGCCATTGTTAGGGCGTTTATACATCCATGAAACAGCACCCTTTAAAAGGATATAAAATATTTAATACAAATATAATATAACTACTCAACCCCTTAACACGATGGCTTGTAACCCAACCATGCCATTATTACAGTTAATCCTGCCAGTTTTGCAAGCATCTTGAATATAGCACGTTACCTATCGACCACTTCCTATCACATTGTCAATCTGCACATTACGCTAATAATCTGAGAATAAAGCCTGTAACAATTTGCAAGTTTTAACACACAAAAAACGAATTTGCATAATCGATTTATTTTTCAAAAATTTGCATCTCACAATAAAAAAATCACCGAACATGACCTTGAATCATCAATCGCTTTGGAGTAGTTGTCTTACCATCATAAAAGACAATGTACCACCGGTTGGTTATTCCACCTGGTTTGAGCCGGTAATTCCGCTCAAGTACGAAAATAAGGCTCTGTTGATTCAAGTTCCCAGCCACTTTTTTTACGAACAACTGGAAAGCCAATACGCCGATTTGATTGGTAAGGTATTGCAACGCACCACCGGTGAAAACACCCAGCTCCTGTATCAGGTAATGATGTTGGACACGGCTGTTCAAATGGTTCCCGAAAAGCATCAACCGACGGAGAATAAGCTGTCCGGTATTCCTGCCAGGCCGGCCATGCCGACCAACCCCTTCGATCAGGTCGTTCTTGCCCGGTTGGAGTCCCAACTCAATACCAACCTGACGTTTGGCAACTTTATCGGTGGAGACAGCAACGTCCTGGCCAGAACAGCCGGCGTATCCATCTCTGAAAAACCGGGAAAAACGGTTTTCAACCCCTTATTTGTACACGGAAAGTCGGGTGTTGGAAAGACGCACCTGTTACACGCCATCGGCAACGCAGCCTTGCAGTCACAGCCTAATCTACGGGTATTGTACGTATCATCCCACTTGTTTCAGGTACAGTATTCACAAGCGTACCTAAGCAATACCGTCAACGACTTTATCCATTTTTACCAGAGCATAGACGTACTGTTGATTGACGACATCCACGAACTGGCGGGCAAGACAGGTACCCAAAACGTCTTCTTCCACATTTTCAACCACCTGCATCAAAACGGCAGACAGTTGATTCTCACCTGCGACCGCGCACCAAAAGACCTGTCCGGCATCGAAGACCGGTTGTTGACCCGCTTCAAATGGGGATTGACGGCTGAAATGGAAAAACCCGACTACTCGTTGAGGATTTCCATCCTTCAAAGCAAATTACAACGCGACGGTCTTCGTTTCAGCGATGAAGTAGTCAGCTACATTGCCAAACACGCTACCGAAAACGTCCGAGACCTGGAAGGCATCGTTGTTTCACTGATGGCCCACTCCGTTATCTACGGAAAAGACGTCGATCTGGAACTGGCCAAACGGGTTGTCTCAAACGCTGTATCCACACAGGAAAAGCCCCTATCGGTGGAAATTATCGAAGAAGAAGTATGCCGCTACTTTGAAATTGATCCCGATCTCATTCAATCGAAATCGAAGAAACAAGAAATATCCCAGGCCAGGCAAATTGCCATGTATTTATCCAGAAAATACACCGATAAATCGTACTCCACCATTGGGCAGCTCATCGGAAAACGCGACCATGCAACCGTGCTTCATGCCTGCAAGACGGTAGGCAATTTAATGGAGACCGACAAACAGATGAAAGCCTGCATTGAGGATATTGAAAAGCACCTTCAATCCAAGTAACCCTGCTCCCGGAGCACCTGTATCCACGCCGTGGAAAAGTGTTCATTGTCCGTTTTCGTGTAACGGATGTCTGCAAAGACCTGAGCCAAATTCTCTTTTTGATTAATCTCCACAAAATGCCGGTTTTCAGCCAATTCCTCCTTGAGGGCATAAAGCCTGTCAATAGCCGTTGCCGTGTACGGTCTGTACACCTCCTCGTGCACAATAGCTTCCATCGGCAACCGTTCAGGCAGAGGACCTGATTCTTTTTCTTTGGGATAGCCAACCGTGACAGTGGTCAACGGCACCACAAGGAAAGGAAGCCCTAAGACGCGGCATATACCTGCCGCGTTGTAGGTGGTAGTTCCCAGGTAACAGATGCCAAGGCCCTTTTCCTCAGCCGCCGTACAAAATGCCTGAGCGAGGATGATCGCATCGATGGCTGCGTAGGTGAAGGCCTGTATGTTGTTGAAACCGGGGAGCGCCCCACGTTGTTCGCACCATTGGGTAAACCGGTTGAAGTCTGCGCAAAATGTCAACACAACGGGAGCCTGAGTCACCTGAAGTTGATTGAAATGCAAGGGAGCCAGTGCCTGCTTGCCGGATGCATCGCGGGTGACGACAATACTGTAGGCTTGCATATTTCCTGTGTTGCTCGCCCTACAAGCCGTTTCCAACAGTTCGTCCAACAAGGATTGGTCTAAAGGCTGCTCATTATAGGAACGTACTGTGCGTCTGGTCTTCAAAGAAATCATCGTTGCGGTCGTTTTATGTGATTGATAGACAAAGATAACAAATTGAGAAAAAGAATTACGCAATCCACGTGCACCTTTTCTAAAATTGTCAGCCATTCTATTATTCCATCAGTTAAGATTTTCAAAAAAGAAAATTTCATCGCCTATCAAAAATTCATATATTGCTGTATACTTGATATTTATATGTATTTCTTGGGAAACTTGCATAATTAACAATCTATTCACGTGAAACATTTTGAGGTGTAGCTATTAAGAACTAACATTGTAAAACCGTAACAAGACATAAAACACCAGTGCAAACTATCATCAAATCAAGATTAAGAACGTGAAAAAGAGCTACACACACGACCAGGCCTATCAAGCATCACTGGAATACTTTCAAGGAGACGAACTGGCAGCCCGCGTTTGGGTGAATAAATACGCATTGAAGGATTCACACGGCAACCTGTTCGAAAAGGATCCAAGCGACATGCACCGACGCCTCGCGTCAGAAATCGCACGCATTGAGAGCAAGTACCCCAACCCCCTTGACGAAAAGGAACTGTTCGACTTATTCGACCACTTTCGTTACATCGTTCCACAAGGCAGCCCGATGACGGGCATTGGAAACAACTTCCAGGTAGGTTCCCTCTCAAATTGTTTCGTGATTGGCGTGGATGGCCCTGCCGATTCCTACGGAGCCGTGATGAAAATCGATGAAGAACAAGTCCAACTCATGAAACGCCGCGGCGGTGTAGGGCATGACCTGTCTCACATCAGGCCCAAAGGTACACCGGTCAAGAACTCAGCCCTCACCTCAACCGGTATCGTCCCGTTTATGGAACGGTACTCCAACTCAACCCGCGAAGTCGCCCAGGACGGACGTCGTGGCGCCTTGATGCTCAGTGTCAGCATCCAACATCCCGACTCCGAAACGTTCATCGATGCCAAAATGCTGGAAGGCAAGGTGACTGGCGCCAACGTGTCCGTAAAGATCAACGACGCTTTTATGCAAGCCGCCTCAAACGGCACACCGTTCACGCAGCAATACCCCATCGACAGCAGCAAGCCGACCTTCACCAAGGAAATTGACGCGCTCTCGTTGTGGAACAAGATTGTACACAACGCGTGGCAATCGGCGGAGCCCGGCATCCTGTTCTGGGATACCATCATCCGTGAATCAGTTCCCGACTGCTATGCCGACCTGGGCTTCCGCACCGTATCGACCAATCCCTGCGGTGAAATTCCGCTTTGCCCCTACGATAGTTGCCGCCTATTGGCCGTCAACCTCTATTCCTACGTGCAAAAACCCTTCACCAAGGACGCCTATTTCGACTACGACTTGTTCAACAAGCACCTAGCCGCTGCCCAACGCATCATGGATGACATCATCGACCTGGAAATGGAGAAGATTGACATGATTATGGCAAAGATCATCGCCGACCCGGAAGGACAGGATGTTAAACTGACCGAACAACAGCTCTGGGAAAAGATCCGCTCAAAAACGCTGAAAGGCCGCCGTACCGGTGTAGGCACAACAGCTGAAGGCGATATGCTGGCCGCAATGGGTCTGCGCTACGGCACCGAAGAAGCCTCTGATTTTTCCGAAAAGATCCACCAACGCGTAGCCGTGGAATGTTACCGATCTTCGGTTAAGTTGGCCAAAGACAGAGGAGCGTTCGAACTCTTTGACTTCAACCGCGAAAAAAATAATCCCTTCATCAAGCGCTTGGCCTCTGTTGCCCCTGAGATGGTAGAGGATATGAAAAAATACGGGCGCCGCAACATCGCTTGCTTGACCATAGCACCCACCGGCACCACCAGTTTGATGACACAGACCACGTCGGGTATCGAGCCGGCCTTCAGTTTGGTCTACAAACGCAGACGCAAAATCAACCCCAACGACAAGGAATCCCGGATTGACCACACAGACGATAATGGCGACTGCTTCGAAGAATACATCGTCTTTCACCACAAATTCGTCACCTGGATGGAAGCCAATGGCTACCCAACCGCCAAACATTACGAACCGGAAGAGATGGAAGAGCTGATTGCCCTTTCACCCTACCACAAGGCCACTTCCAACGATGTGGACTGGATGCAGAAAGTAAAGATGCAAGGTCGTGTACAAAAATGGGTGGACCATTCCATCAGCGTCACCATCAATCTGCCCTCCGATGCTACCGAAGAACTTGTCGGCCAACTCTACATGGAAGCTTGGAAAAGCGGATGCAAGGGATGTACCGTGTACCGTGAAGGTTCCCGCTCCGGTGTACTCATTTCAAACACCCCTCCCAAGAAAGAGGAAGAAAAAGAAAAGAAGGAAGACCGAAAGCTGATTTGCTACCCTGAGCATACCCCAAAACGTCCCAGGGAGTTGGAAGCCGATATTGTCCGTTTCCAGAACAACAAGGAAAAATGGATTTCCTTCATCGGTTTGAACGGCGGACGTCCTTATGAGATTTTTACCGGTATCCAGGACGACGAGGAAGGCATCGTGCTTCCCAAAAATGTCACCAATGGAAAGATCATCAAGAACATCGATGAAAATGGCGTGAAGCGGTACGACTTCCAATTCTCGAACAAACGGGGTTACAAAACGACAATCGAAGGACTCTCCGAAAAGTTCAACTCCGAATACTGGAACTACGCCAAACTGATTTCAGGCGTATTGCGCTATGGCATGCCCATCGATCAGGTGCTGAAGTTGATCACCGGCCTCGACTTGGACAGCGAGTCCATCAATACCTGGAAAAACGGGGTGGAACGCGCGCTCAAGAAATACATGCCCAATGGCACCGAGGCCAAAGGTCAAATCTGCCCGGAATGCGGTAGCGAAAGCCTTATTTATGAGGAAGGGTGCTTGCATTGTACCAACTGTGGCCACTCCAAGTGCGGATAAGTCCAGTTCTAACCGAATCACAGAAGGCTGCCTTTTTAACGGGCAGCCTTCTTTTTATCACTCAATCAAGCATCAGTCTTGATTCGTAGAAACGGTCATTTTGCAGCTTCCATTCAACACCGCACCGGGTTCAATCATCAACGTCGAAGCAGTGACATCACCCTTAATTTCAGCCTGACTCCGTAAAATCAATAACTCTTTGGTGTCCACATTGGCCGTCACTTTTCCGAGAATCTCCGCGTTTACACAGCGAATTGATCCTTTCAGCGTCGATTGCAAGCCCATTACCAGCTTTCCGCCACACACAATGTCTCCTTCCAGGGATCCGTCCAATCTAAGATCGTATTCGGTATCGATCGATCCTACTATTCTCGTTCCAGTAGCCAATATGCTGTAGAGGGAACCAGAATTTACTGCCGTTTCTTTCGCCATTTCGTCTGTATATTTTTACAAAAATACATTTTTTACCTCAAAAACAAGGATAATTGCTGTCCTTCACAACAAAATGTACCTTTGTTGCAAACATCGACACTATGGATAAAATTTATCTTAAAGGCATGCGTTTCTACGCCTATCACGGCGTAGGTGAACAAGAACGCAAAGTTGGCAATACATTTTTGGTAGATCTCATCGTTGAAGGAGATTTCTCAAAAGCCTGTCAATCAGACCAAATTGCCGACGCGATTAATTACGCAGACCTCTATGAAACGGTTTTCAACGTCATGCAAGTGCCCTGCAACCTGCTCGAATACCTCGCAGAGGCCATTTGTCGCTCTATCAAGCACAACTTTCCTCACATATCCCGCATGGAGATTACATTGACAAAACAGAACCCGCCCCTTGTCGGTCAAATGGATAGCGCAAGCGTCATACTCGTTCGTTGAATAGAAAAATAGTTACTTGTTTCTCAACAACCTATCAAAACATTCCGTAATTTTGCCGTCCCTTATACGTCAAAAACATATTCATCTTACTCGGATTGAAATTTTTTCATCAATCCAACCAACTTGGATTTTTAATAGCAACGGCAAAAATGAAGAACAAATACATCCATCTCATTGAGCAATCGTTCGAGTTTCCGAACGATGAGTTCGGACTGATTGAAAACGAACTGACTTGGTTTTCCATCCCCCTTATGGATATCATCAAACAGTATGGTACTCCATTGAGAATCTTCTACTTGCCAAAAATAGGACAGAACATCCAACGTTCGCGGCGCATGTTTAATGTGGCCATGGCTAAAGCTGAATACGACGGGGATTACCACTACTGTTACTGCACAAAAAGCTCCCATTTCTCGTTCATCATTGAAGAGGTGCTCAAGCATAACGTCCACATTGAAACCTCATCCGCGTTTGATATCAACATTATTGAAACGCTATTTGAGAATGGCAAAATCGATAAAAGCAAATACATTATCTGCAACGGATTCAAGCGTCCTCAATACATTGAGAACATCCAAAACCTTATCAAGCAGGAATTTGAGAACACTATACCCATCCTTGACAACAAATTCGAACTCGACTTACTCATGGATGGTATCGATCATAAAGTGAAGGTGGGTATCCGTATTGCTTCCGAAGAAGAACCTAAATTTGACTTCTATACCTCCAGGCTTGGCATTCGCTACAACGACATCATCCCCTACTACTTGGATAAGATCAACACCAATCCATTGGTGGAACTCAAAATGCTTCATTTCTTCATCAATACGGGCATCAAGGACACGGCCTACTACTGGAATGAATTGACCAAGGCCGTTGAACTCTACTGCGAGTTGAAACAAATTTGCCCGGAACTGGACTCTATCAATATCGGCGGCGGCTTCCCCATCCAGGTACACCTGGACTTTGAATACGATTATGAATACATGGCGGAAGAAATCATCTCGCAAATCAAGACTATTTGCGTGCAAAATAAGGTAAAAGAGCCCGATATCTTTACTGAATTCGGATCGTTTACCGTGGGCGAAAGCGGCGCCATGCTGTATTCCATCATCAACCAGAAGCAACAGAACGACCGCGAGTTGTGGAACATGATTGACAGCTCCTTCATCACCACCCTGCCGGACACCTGGGCCATCAACCAGCGCTTCGTGCAGCTGGCCATCAACAACTGGGATATGGAATACCAACGCGTGCACTTGGGTGGACTAACCTGCGACAGTGAGGATTTCTACAACTCGGAAGCTCACTCCAATGCCGTATTCCTTCCCAAAATCGTTCCGGACAAGGAGCAATACATCGGCTTCTTCCATTGCGGCGCCTACCAGGAATCGCTCAGCGGTTACGGTGGCATCCAGCACTGCCTCATCCCTGCGCCCAAAATGGTGCTCATCGACCTTGACGAAGACGGCGAATACTACACCAAGCTGTTTGCCAAGGAGCAGAGCTACAAATCAATGATGAAAATCCTGGGTTACTAACACCCAAAGAATTCCTGAACAAGTAACTGTTTCCGTTCCGCCGGCAGGGTATTACCGCAGCAAGGGAAAGTAATCGGTAAATCGCTTCTTTCCAAACAGGTGATAGCCTAGCACGATGCTGCCGTCATAGAAGCCGGGGAAAAACTTCATTCGACTGTTGCCCACAATCTCCCTGCGTTGAACATGAATGGCCTTGCGCATCTGCCAAAAATCCCTTCTGGCATGACAAACAGCCTGAGCATCTGCCTCCTTTCCGGCAAGTAAGAAAATCAAGGCCGACAGGTAATCCATGACGAAGCGAGCGGCCATAACCAACCACAACCGTTCGTCTGGCAGGTTTTTGTACAGCATCAGCAGATTATTCCTGAAATTGAGATAAGTTTTGTGCGGATTGCTTTTGTTGAGGGTCCCACCTCCCAAGTGATAGACCGTTGACGCTCCCACGCACACAAAACGGTAGCCCTTATGGTGAAGACGCCAGCATAGGTCGATTTCCTCCATGTGGGCAAAGAACCGGGCATCCAGTCCTCCTACCTCACGATACGCATCGAGACGAATGCACAGGCACGCTCCAGTCGCCCAAAAGACATCAACCGTGCTGTTGTATTGTCCATAATCACCTTCAATCAGTTCCAGCACGCGACCCCGACAAAACGGATAGCCCAGCGCATCGATGAATCCACCCGAGGCGCCGGCGTGTTCGAACAGGCTTCGACATTTCATATCCAGCACCTTGGGCTGACAACCAGCCACATCGGAATGTGCGTCCAAATAATCAGTTAGAATACCAAGCCAACCCGGAGTAACCTCCACATCTGAATTCAACAGCACAACGTATTCAGCGTCCACCTCCGACAGTGCCAGATTATAGCCCTCTGCAAAGCCGTAATTACGCCCCAAATCGATACAACGTACCGTTTGTGGGAAATGCTCCCTAACGTACTCCAGCGAGCCGTCAGTCGACCCGTTGTCAGCCATAACCACTTCCACTGTTGATGACCCATCCAAGGAATGCTCAACCACCAGGTTTAGCCATTGCTCCAACATAGACTTGCCGTTCCAATTTAGAATCACCACGGCCGTCTTGAACGCCTTTTGTGCTGTTTGAGTCATGTCAATCGTTGTTTCGTTTGTGCTTCCAGCGTTTATGGGTCCACAACCAATACGCTGGGTCTCGCACTATCGTTTGCTCCATAGCCCTGGCATAACGCTCGGTGATAGCATCGGGTGCCTCAGATTGCGGGTCGTCTGACAATAAAATATACTCGGTTTGATAATAGCCCCTGCTAAGCTTGCGCACGTCGGCATAAACCACCGCATAGCCCGTCTGCCTGGCCATGCGATCGGCCCCTGAATACATGGGTGTATCGTGATTTAGAAAGGGTGTCCAGTATTGGATGTTTTTCCGGGAAGGTGTTTGATCGGAAACCATACCAAAAACCCCGGGAATATTGTCGCGTCGTAATTGAATCACCTTTCGGTACGTTCCGTCCTTTGTTACAATCTTACCGCCGAAATGGGTACGGATGCGTTGATATAAGTAATCAAATGCCTTGTTTTTCAACGGACGATAGACGCTGATGGGTTCTTGTTTCCATTCCTTAGGCATATAGAGCTGCAGAATCACCTGATACTCCCAATTTCCGTAATGGCCCAACACGATCAACGTGCCTTTTCCTTGTGGTCCACTGCGCGTGAATACTTCGGTGTTGATGCACTTCATGCGCCTCATACCCTCTTCATCCGACATACTGAGCACGCGGATCGTTTCCATAAAACAATCGCAAAAATGGCGGTAAAACCGCTTCTCCAGCCGCCTGAGTTCTTTCGTCGTTAATAACGGGAAGCTGGATGCCAAGTTGCTGCGCACAACCGCACGTCTGTATTTAACAACCCAATAAACCAATGGATACACACACACATCGGAAATAAGAAAAAGCACCCGAAGCGGAAGCATTGAAAGAGGCTTTAGCAGCCAGTACAACCATTTGTTCGATTCAGTTTCCATCGTGCTTATCAGTTAGTAGTCAAAGACAAGCCATTAATGCCGTGCCGTCTGTCGAAAAAGCGCCCAGTTTCATGGGAACAAGTCGATTGACCCATTCAGGTTGATAGGCGGTTTCCACCCGTATGTAATTCGACGTAAATCCGTTCATACGACCTTCCCTCGTGGCGTGTTCAAACAGTACCTGAGCGGACTCACCCACGTGCCGTTCATAGAAGGCCTTCCATTTTGCATCGGAAAGAGCCTGCAACCGCTCATGGCGGACCTTCTTATCGGCCGGACTCACAACGGGATTGATGGTCAAGGCTGGTGTTCCCGGACGTTCTGAATAAGAAAACACGTGCAGTTGGGTCACATCAAGCCCTTCCAAAAACCGATACGTCTCTTCAAACAGGTCGGGCGTCTCACCCCGGCTGCCGACAATCACATCAACCCCGATAAAGGCATTGGGCATCAGGGAACGGATGGTATGAATTCTCGAGGCAAACAAAGCACAGTCGTACCGCCTTTTCATCAACTGAAGCAGGGTATCGCTTCCGGCCTGCAAGGGTATGTGGAAATGTGGCATGAAACGCTTGGAATGTGCAACAAATTCAATGACAGCTTCAGTGAGCAAATTGGGCTCTACGGAAGAAATACGAAAGCGTTTGATTGCCTCCACGTCGTCCAATGCGCCTAACAGGTCTATAAATGCCTCGTGAGTCGTTTTACCAAAGTCTCCGATATTCACCCCCGACAGCACTATTTCCTGCCCACCTTCGGCTGCTATTTGCTTTGCCTGAGAAACCAAGCTGGCTATGGATCCGTTTCGGCTCCTACCCCTAGCGTAGGGAATGGTGCAATACGAACAGCAATAATCGCAGCCATCTTGTACCTTCAAAAAATAACGTGTCCTGTCGTCTTTCGAAAAAGCTGATTGAAAGGTGTTGATGGCGCCCGTTCGGCTAATGGCCATGCGGTTTTCCGGCGCCTGCTTCCTGCCCTCCAGGTAATCCACTACGTCAAACTTTTCATTAGCGCCCAATACCAGGTCTACCCCGGGCAATGAGGCTACTTCCGACGGTTTTAATTGGGCGTAGCATCCAGTTACGATCACGTAGGCATTTGGATAATGTCTGACAAGGCGATTGATGGCTTGTCGGCATTTCTTGTCGGCGGTATCGGTTACGGAACAGGTATTGACCACGCAGACATCGGGTACTTGCCCGGCTTTGATAGAGGTATAGCCTGCCTCACCCAATTGCCTGCCCAAACTGGACATTTCTGCAAAATTCAATTTGCAGCCAAGACTGGTGTAATACACGCGGCGGGATTGAAAAATTGTATGGTCTGTCATGCACACTTATTGACACACAAAGGTACTTATTTATCATCAGTGATAAGGAAAAAGTCAATGATTACTTATTCACTTCGACCCTCATTCTTGCATTTATAATGCATATTTATGCCATTTTTGCCAACAATTACCTTGATTCTATTGAAAAAGAAAAGATTTTTTGTTTTTTTCACGTATTTCGATGTACAAGTTGAAAAATATACTTAATTTTGCCGCGATTTCAATGAACTCCTATTTATTGTTTTAAAACAGAAAAAAATGAAAAAGTTAGTATTGTTTTTTGCTATTATCGTAGCTGTTTCTTTCGCATCTTGTGGCAAAAAAGCTGAAGCTCCTGCAACTGAAGCTACCGAAGATGTTGTTGCTGTTGACCAAGCTACAGCTCCCGCTGCTGACTCCGCTGCTGCTACTGAAGCTGCTCCTGCTGCTGAAGCTGCTGCTCCCGCTGCTAAATAATTGGCACGCACAAGCATTGAAAGGCTCACCCATGGTGAGCCTTTTTTATTTTGTCCATGTTGAACCACCAAGCATTCGATCCACTTCAGCGTGGAACATGTCGCTGAATGTGGCGCACAAAAAAAGCGAACCGCTGTTGCGATTCGCTTTTTATAGTTTCATAAAAGTCTATTATTCAGCGACTACCTCGAAGGGGATTTCCACACTCACCTCACGGTGGAGTCTTAACGTAGCGGTATAGCTACCCACTTCCTTGACAGCATCCTTTATGGCAATCGACTTGCGATCTACCTCAAAACCTGCTGCAGCCAACGCTTCAGCAATCTGAATGGCGCTCACAGAACCAAATATTTTACCGGTCGAGCTGGCTTTGGCTCCAATTGTCAAGCTTACACCCTTTATGCCGGCAGCTATGGTCTCAGCGTCTTTCTTGAGCTGTGACAATTTGTGGGCACGTTGTTTCAGGTTCTCAGCCAACACCTTTAAGGCGGAAGCAGTTGCCAGAATGGCTTTGCTCTGAGGAATCAGGCAATTTCTTCCGTAACCATCTTTGACGGTCACTACGTCATCTTTAAACCCGAGGGTGGTGACGTCTTCTTTCAATATAATTTTCATAGCTTTCCTCCTTCTTTATTTCATCATATCAGTTACAAAGGGCAGCAAAGCTAAGTGTCTGGCGCGCTTAACAGCCTGAGCCACCCTGCGTTGATACTTCAGCGAAGTACCCGTAAGACGTCTGGGCAGTATCTTTCCTTGTTCGTTGAGGAATTTCTTCAAAAATTCCGGATCTTTATAATCGATGTAACGAATACCACTCTTTTTGAAACGGCAGTATTTCTTTTTCTTCAAGTCTACCGTGGGAGGAGTCAAATAACGTATTTCAGATGAATTTTGTGCCATTGCTTAGTTCTCCTTTTCTTTAGTCTGTTTCAAACTTCTTCTCTTTGCGGCGTACAGAGCATGGTACTTTTCCTGTTTGATGGTGAGGTAACGCAGTACCCGTTCATCGCGACGGAATTGAATTTCCAACTTGGCGACCACGGTTGGGTCTGCCTTGAACTCGAGCATGTTGTAGAATCCGGACGATTTTTTTTCGATGGGATACTCCATCTTGCGGAGACCCCAGGATTCTTCATGCACAATCTCAGAGCCTTCTGCTACCAGCAGGGCTTTGAATTTTTCTACCGCTTCCTTCATCTGAACATCAGACAAAACGGGAGTTAAAATGAAAACGGCTTCGTAATTGTTCATAAATAGATTGAATTAAAACATTGATGGTGCTATTTAACAGGAAGTTGGACTTCCTCCAAAAAGCGGGGCGAAGATAGAAAAAATATCCCATATCACCAAAAGAGACCAACAAACATGCAAAAAAATGGCTCCCTGCTTGTAAAGAGAGCCATTTCATCAAGCAAGTGCCGAATTTACTCAGGCGCTACCAGTTTGTACCCCTTGCCGTGAATGTTCATAATCTGCACGGATTCATCGTCTTTCAGGTGCTTGCGCAGCTTGGTGATGTACACGTCCATACTTCTGGCATTGAAGTAGGTATTTTCTTCCCAGATGGTCATCAAGGTGTAATTGCGTTCCAGAATCTGGTTCTTGTGGCTGCACAGCAAGGTCAACAATTCACACTCTTTGGTGGTCAAACGGGTCTGTTGGTCACCCAAGGAGAGCATCTGTTTTTGGGTGTCGAAAAAGTACTGTCCAATCTGATATTCGTTCACATCTTTGGCTTTCTTTCCTTTCACCCGGCGAATAATGGCCTCGATGCGGAACAGCAGCTCTTCCATGCTGAAGGGTTTTGAAATGTAATCGTCGGCTCCAATCTTGAATCCGTTCAGGATATCCTCTTTCAAGTTCTTTGCGGTCAGGAAAATAATGGGCATATCCGGATTAATGGTCCTGATATCCTGCGCGAGGGCAAACCCGTCTTTCTTGGGCATCATGACGTCCAACACGCACAAATCGTAATTCGATTTCTGAAACGCCTTCAAGCCTTTCTCGCCATCGATCATCAAGTCGGTAACCAGACCCTTGGCCTGTAAGTACTCGCGCAACAACATGCCCAAGTTCTCATCGTCTTCACACAATAGGATGTGCAGTTTTTCTTCCCTCATTGTTTCTTATTTTAGTAGTGGTAATATGATAATAAATTCCGTACCTGCATTCAAATCGCTTTCCGCCCGAATGGTGCCGTTGTGGTTTTCAACAATCTTGCGTACATAAGCCAGCCCCAACCCAAATCCTTTCACGTTGTGCACATTGCCTGTAGGCACGCGGAAAAAGCGATCGAATACCTTTTTCAGGTGTTCCTTACGGATGCCGATGCCGTTGTCCCTGATGGAAATAACCACGCTATCTTTTTCATTCCAAGTGCTCACGTGCAACTCCAAATCCCGTTCCGAGCTGCGGTACTTCACCGCATTGTCCATCAGGTTGAAGAAAACATTGGTCAGGTGCATCTCGTCGGCCGTTATCTCCGACTGCGTGGCTTTGAGTTCTTTATCGATGACGCCGTCGAAGTTTTCCACCTTCAACTTGAACGTGGCAATGACATTCTCCAACATCTCATTGACATCCACCTCCTTAAACGTCAGGTTTGCGTTGTCTCGTTCAAATAGGGACACCTGCAACACCTTCTCCACCTGGAAGCCCAAGCGCTTGGTCTCATCCACAATAACACCGGAAATGTGCTTGAGCATGGTGGGAGTCTTGCCCACATCGACGTCACGTAACATTTGGGCCGCCAAGGAAATGGTGGAAATAGGGGTCTTCAGCTCGTGCGTCATGTTGTTGACAAAGTCATTCTTCATATCGCTGAGCTTCTTCTGACGTAATATGATGAATATGGTAAACCCGAATACCACCAACAAGACAATGGACAACAACGCGGATGGAACAAATATTTTCAGGTTCTCATACTGTTGGTTTTTTCGTTTGGGAAAATCCAGGTACAGTGTGCCCGTCTTGACACCGGGATCGTTGGGAAATAAGGTCTGTTTATAGGCTTTTCGTGGTGAACCGATCATATCCCTGCAACGGTAGACTTCCTTATCGTTTCGATCGGTGACCCTAAAATTAAACGAAAGGTTGCCCAATCCATTGTTGGTGAGTTCCACCATGAGGTAATGTTCAAGTTTGCTGAAATCGATACGTTGCTCGATGGGTTTATCGTTGGCTTCATACAAGATGCGCAGAATAACATCCTCCATCAGTCCCTTTTGAGCCAAATAGCGTTCCCTTAGCGTCTCTTGAACCTTCTCGGACGTGTTGTACAATGTTTTTCCCTGACTCATGGAGGTGAAGACTTGTGGGCCGGTTTGTGTCAACAGTTTATTTTCCTTGTATTCCATTACGGAGGAAAAGGAGGGATTGCTACCGACAGATAAAAGGTGTGAGCTCTTCTTTGTGGATGTCATGGAACCGAACTGCGAAAAGCCCAACGCACTGGCCTCTCGTTCGTCCAACTCGTCTTCCAGGTATCTGGCCGTCTCATCCAATTCCAAGTTGCGAACTACTTGAAAAAGGGTACGCCGCACCGATTCGTCGAACTGTTCAGACCGTGTTCTGGTCAGTGTACGTATATACGTATACTGCAAAACCATCAGGCCTGTAAATGTTACAGCCATTAAACCAATCAACAACCAAATCACGGACTTCTTCATACGACAAAAATAAGCGCCTATTTTAACATTTCATCATTCGTTTGAACTATTTGTCACGAATAAAACACTAATTAACTATTATATGCCAATCTGTGTTATCTTTGTTAGGCGAACGATTCCATGAAACAGACCGATATTCTACTTTCTATTCTTATTCCAGTATTTAACGAGGAACACACCTTGCTCCCCTTGCTGCAAAAGGTAAATGCTCTTTTTTCCGCTAATGGGGTACGGGCCGAACTGATTATTGTGGATGATCATTCCACCGACACATCGTCCTTGATCATTACCGAATTTGCGGAGAAACAAGCACTGATACCCGTTAAAACCCTCCGTCACGATAAAAACCGGGGAAAAGGATTTGCCATTCGATCGGGACTGGTAGAGGCTTCGGGCGTATATACCATCATTCAGGACGCCGACCTTGAATACGACCCGGCAGATATTGTCAGGCTGCTCGACTATGCGTTGACAAACAACACATCGGTTGTGTACGGATCCCGGATACTTAATAGAACAAATCCCTATTCCTATCGTTCATTTTACCTGGGCGGTCGGTTTGTTACGTTTGTAACTAACTGCCTGTACGGTCTGAAAATTTCCGACGAACCAACCTGCTATAAGTTATTCAAAACCTCGTTGATCAGGTCAATTCCGCTTACTTGTACCGGATTTGAGTTCTGCCCCGAGGTAACGGCAAAGGTTGCAAAAATGGGCTATACTATTCCAGAAATGGCCATCAGCTATTACCCAAGATCGAAAGATGAGGGCAAAAAAATTGTATGGTTCGATGGAGTAAAGGCTATATGGGTGCTGTTTAAATACCGATTTTTTAATTGACCTCACGCATAGAACCATGAAAAAGAACGTGTCAATTATCCAACGCATCGGATTCAACGTGGCTGGTTGTTTGGTCCTGTACGTTTTACTTTCGAATTTCCTATTCAAACAACAGGATTACGCTTGGTCCATCGACATGTTGGATGATAACCACGATTTCATCATGGATAATGGCAAGATGAACCTCCAGGAACGTTATTCCTCGAAATTGGGCTTAAGCTATGCGTTGTTTGATTCCATTCGTGCCAAGACACCCGATTCCGCAGTAATCTATTTACCCGGGAAAGAGGCCTTCTTTCCGAAAAATCAAGCAAGCATCTTTACGGGTGAACCCTTTGAAAAAATGTGGGCCATTCGTTTTCTGTATCCCCGCAAGGTTGTAACGGAAAAGGAGTATGCGCGAAGTTCTTACGCTAAACACATTGACTATGTGATTGTGGTGAATGGTAAAGGTGTTGAACGGCTGAAGTACTCGCTGCCTTACCCCATTCAATTTGGAATTTTGCGCGCAGACAGTTTAAAACTCACATCCCATTGACATGATTTTGATAAGCACCCTTCTTTGCGTCCTGATAGGTCTTTGTGTCGTCCGGACGGCGCATGATTCTCCATCGCTGGCCGAATATGCAGGACTTTCCTTCCCTTTGGGTTTGTTTACGCAAACAATCCTCATGATTGCTCTTGACGCCTGCAGCGTACCCATTACGCCATTGAGCCTTCTTTTAGCTGATGGTGTTACCCTAGCACTGTTGGGTTACCTATTGCACAAGAAGGGAGTCGGGCTACAGGACTGCCTGCCGTTTTGGAAAAATGTGTTTCAACAGCTACGGTCTGTCAACCTGGTGTGGTTGTTATTGATGGGCTTCATCGTGTGGTTTGAGTACCAAAATCTGGAACGGTGCCTGTTTTTTCCATCGTACGACCGAGATAGCCTGGTGGGATTTGACACCATCGGTTATGTACTTTCCCAGGAACATACGTACAAAGGACTTTCTCTTTTCAACACAGAATATGTACTTGACATCAAACAAACGGGCAGTTACATTGCCTACGCACCGTTTGTCCAACTGGCATACGGGTATGTATATCTCTTCGGAGCTGAAACATCCAAATTAATCCCGGCGTTACTGTTTCTTTCGCTTCTTATTGGTTTTTATGCAGTTATGACCCGATGCATAGGGAAAACGGGAGCAGCGCTCGCAACCCTGTTTCTGCTGCTTACACCTCAACTTTTGGCGTTTTCATCCTTGTCTTCCACCAACATTATGCATGCAGTGTTCGCCTCACTGGGTACAATCTATGGCCTTTTGTGGTTGAAGTCGCGGCAACAAGGTGACCTTGCTCTCAGTGCCTTGTTGCTGGGAGCTAATTGCTGGACACGTTCAGAAGGCATCCTATTTGTCGTAGCGTTAGGAGTACCCTTGGTCATCGACAGCATCAAAAGAACCTCCTACAAACACGTTCTCGTTTGGTCGGTCATTGCACTGGCCCCTTTTATCGGTTGGACTGTCTTTCAATGGATATTCGACTTACGGACGGAGAGCATCCTCATTACACATCCCTTCTGGGATGGTGAAAAAATGGAGTTGATCTGGAAACACCTATTCAATCATTTCGCAAATACCTTCTACTACGGTTGGACCTTCTGGTTCGTGGTTGTTTCATTCGTCCTCAATGGTTGGTTCCTCATCAAGGAGAAAGATAACCTGACACCTTTATTGGTGCTGGCCGGGAGCATCTTCTTATATGGAATGATGCTGTATCACATAAATTTTGTATGGGATACCATTGATAATGTATTGACCCACTCGACTAAACGCTTCATTTTCTGTTTTGTGCCCATTGCTTGGTTTTATGCCTCGACCAACAAAATTATCGCTACGCCCTTGCGACGGATAGATGAGTTGTTGACCATCAGCAAAGTACGTTAATTTACGTGAACTTTTTTCCGGTTCCGGTTGTTATACACCTATATTTTCTATTACGAACTACGTTGTATACAAAATAGTTCCTACCTTTGTTGTAAACACCATTGAACGTATGAAATACCTCATTATTGGCGGCGTGGCCGGAGGGGCCACCACTGCTGCCCGACTCAGAAGATTGGATGAACACAGCCAGATTATCTTATTTGAAAGGGGGCCTCACATTTCGTATGCCAATTGCGGACTGCCGTATTATATAGGTGGCACGATTACGGAAAGAGAGAACTTGCTAATCCAGACTCCCCATTCATTTTCGAGCCGGTTCAACGTGGATGTCAGGGTGCTTTCGGAAGTGATCAGTCTTCAACCGGCTGAAAAAACAGTCACGGTGAGCAACTTGGGAAAAGGAACAACCTACACCGAAAGCTACGACAAACTGGTGCTTTCTCCCGGTGCTGAGCCGGTGAAGCCTTCGTTGCCCGGGGTGAACCTTGAAGGCATTTTTACCCTGCGCAATGTAACTGACACGGATACCATCAAACAGTTTATCGATCAAACGCACCCTGCACATGCGGTAGTGGTAGGAGCCGGATTCATTGGGCTGGAGATGGCCGAAAACCTGCATCAGCTTGGTTTGAAAGTGACCATTGTTGAAATGGCCGAACAGATGATGACTCCGCTTGATTATTCCATGGCGGCTTTGGTGCACCAGCACCTCAAAACGAAACACGTGGAGTTTTACTTGGATTCGGCAGTAAGTGCCTTTTCCCGGTTGAATAACAGCTTGCTGGTTACCTTGAAGTCTTCAAAAACCATTCCGGCCGACTTGGTCATTTTGTCCATCGGAGTCAAGCCGGACAGCCATTTGGCGCGTGAAGCCGGTCTGGCTATTGGTCAGACGGGAGGCATTGTTGTAAACAGCTTCCTCCAAACGTCCGATTCTTCTATTTACGCCTTGGGGGATGCCATCGAATTCACGAACCCCATCACAAAGACTACGATGATTTCTTACCTGGCCGGACCGGCCAATAAACAAGCGCGAATAGTGGCCGACAACCTCGTAAAAGGACCGATAAAGCACTACACCGGTTCTATCAATACTGCCATCGCCAAGGTGTTCGACTTGACAGTGGCTTCCACCGGGGCATCGGGCAAACTGTTGAACAAGATGGGCATTCCTCACATCGACTCGACCATTCATACGTCGTCACACGCCGGCTATTACCCGGGAGCACTTCCCCTTTCAATCAAGATCACCTTTTCTCCAACCGACGGCAGGTTGCTTGGGGCACAAATTGTGGGTTTTGACGGAGTGGACAAACGGATTGACTTGTTTTCAAGGGCCATCCAATCGGGCGAAACGGTGTACGATCTTACCACCATTGAACATGCCTATGCCCCACCGTATTCTTCGGCCAAAGATCCGGTGAACGTGGCCGGCATGGTGGCCGAAAATATTTTGGACGGCACCATGCGCATTGTTTCCTGGCGGGATATTCCACAGGCACACGAGGAAGGCGCTTTCTTTCTTGATGTAAGAACACCCGACGAATTCCAATTGGACACCATTGAGGACGCGGTAAACATACCCTTGGATACGCTCAGAAACCGCTTAAAGGAACTGCCAACCGACCGTAAAATTATTGTTTTTTGCGGTGTGGGGCTTCGTGCTCACGTTGCCTGCCGCATCCTTATGCAACATGGATTCAACGAAGTCTACAATCTGTCGGGAGGAACCAAGACGTACAATGCGTCCATTCAAAAACAAAGCAACGAGGATATTTTTGCCGGCGACCACATTGGTATTGACGATTTGATTTACCAAGGACAAAAGCGGACGGCACCTACAACCGATGCGCCCATAAAAAACCTGACAGTCAATGCCTGTGGCATGCAATGCCCGGGGCCCATCCTGAAACTCAAGCAAGCCATGGATGAACTCGCTGTTGGCGAATCGCTCACCATTTCTGCCACCGACAACGGCTTCTACAAAGATGTGCAAGCCTGGGCCAATGTCACCAACAACACGGTAGTTAACCTCGCCTCCGATAAAGGTGTCATCAACGCTACGCTTCGTAAGGAAGAGCCGGTCAAAACCTCGGCTCCCGCTTCCTCCGGACGTGATGCCACATTGATTTGCTTCAGCGATGCCCTTGACAAGGCGCTTGCCACCTTTGTCATTGCAAACGGGGCTGCATCCATGGGAAAGAAGGTTGCCATCTTCTTCACTTTCTGGGGGTTGAATGTGATCAAACGTGCGCACAAACCCTCCGTTTCTAAAGATTTCTTCGGTAAAGCCTTTGGCAGCATGATGGCCGGATCCAGTCTGCAACTGGGATTGTCGAAAATGAACATGGGCGGCATGGGCGGTCAACTGATGCGCAGGGTCATGAAAAAACGACAGGTTGACTCGTTGGAAGAGATGATTCAAGCAGCCCTGCAGAACGGTGTTCAGTTTATTGCCTGCCAAATGTCAATGGACGTGATGGGGGTAAAGGCTGAAGAACTGATTGATGGGGTACAGATAGGCGGAGTCGCCACGTACTTGGAACGTACTGAAAAAGCGAATCTAAACTTGTTTGTCTAGAAAAAGAAGCCAGCTATCCCCTATTTTTTACCGGATAGACCTCGCAATGGTTCAATCAAACCATTTCATCTCCCTATGCCAAATTCTACATGGCAAGAGTTGGTACTTTTGCAGACGTTGGTTGGCCCTGTCACCTGTGTTTTTGTGCTTGAACGGAGTGGTTTCTTGGATATTGCGCAGATTTCAAAATTCAAGGTTGCCTGGTTCAATCAATTGCAATCATGCAAAAAAAATCGGGAGAAAACTGGTTAGGCAGTTTCTCCCGATTTTAGTGTATTTGAAAAAGTACGTTAGTCTTTTTCTTGATGTTGGGCTTCGTATTCCTTGAGCAACTTGTCCTGAACATCGGCGGATACCAGTTCGTAGGAAGCAAACTTCATACTGAAAGAAGCCCGCCCTCCTGTCAGGGAGCTTAACGACGTTGAATAGCTGGACATTTCCTTCAATGGAACTTTGGCCATCAGTTTTTCGAACCCTTTTTCGCTATTCATACCCATAATGACGGCACGACGCCCTTGAAGGTCGCCCATGACATCACCCATCCTATCGCTGGGCACCAGGACTTCAACGTCGTAGATAGGTTCCAGAATTTTCGGACCGGACTGCTTGAAGGCTTCGATAAAGGCATTGCGACCGGCCAACATGAAGGAAATTTCATTGGAATCAACCGGGTGCATCTTGCCATCGTAGATAATGACACGGACATCTCGTGCGTAGGAACCGGTCAGTGGTCCTTGTTCCATGCGGGACATGATCCCCTTCAGGATAGCAGGCATGAAACGCGTATCAATGGCCCCCCCAACGATACTATTGATGAACACCAATTTACCGCCCCATTCGAGGGGTATTTCCTGTGTGTCGCGTACGGATATTTTAAATTCCTGACCTCCAAACTTATATAACTCGGGGGTTGGGACGCCTTCGACGTAGGGTTCAACGATGAGGTGCACCTCTCCAAATTGGCCGGCACCACCCGATTGTTTCCGGTGTCGATAATCCGCGCGCGCCGACTTGGTAATGGTTTCACGGTAGGGTATGCGGGGTTCGATGAATTGTATCGGCAACTTTTCGTTGTTCTCAATGCGCCATTTGAGCGTACGCAAGTGAAATTCACCCTGGCCGTGCACAATGGTTTGCTTCAGTTCCTTCGATTGCTCGATGATCCATGTCGGATCCTCCTCGCGCATTCGGTTCAGCAAGGTCATCATTTTCTCCACGTCGGCTTCGTTTACGGGCTTGATAGCACGACGGTATTTGGGTGCAGGATACTTGATGAAGCTGAAGGTGTTTTCGACCCCTTTTCCGTTCATCGTATTACCCGTTTTTACGTCTTTCAATTTGACGGTAGCGCCGATATCACCGGCTACCAACTCATCTACTTTGATTCGGTTTGATCCGGCTACACAAAACAACTGGGAGATGCGTTCCTTTGATCCACGGTCGGTATTCACCAAATCGTCGCCTTCCCTTACCGTACCGGACATGACACGGAAATAGTTGACTTCGCCAATATGAGGTTCAATGGAGGTTTTAAAAAAGAACAAGCTGGTTGGCGCTTTGGCGTCCAATATAATTTCTTCTCCCTTCGTATTGGTGAATTTCGGCATGTCGGTTACGTATGGAGCAACATTACCCAAAAATTCCATCAGGCGGCGAACACCCATGTCTTTTTCGGCGCACACGCAGAAAACGGGAAAGATGCTGCGGGTAACCATTCCCTCACGCATTCCCAAGCGTATATCGTCCTCCGTCAGCAAGTCATCAGCGAAAAATTTTTCCATCAGTGCCTCGTCGTTTTCGGCTGCCGCCTCCATCAACGCACTTCTCATGGCTTCAGCCTTGCTCATTTCGCCGGCTGGTATGTCATCGAGTGTGGGTGCCCCACCTTCCGGTTTCCAGGTGAGTTGCTTCATCAAGATGACGTCAATCAGTGAATTGAAGCCTGGCCCTGCGTTTAAGGGATATTGCACGGGCAGCACCTTATTGCCGTAGTTCTCGCGCAGTTGTTCAAGTATCTGTTCGTAATCCGTCTTATCGTTATCCAGGTGATTGATTACAAAAATGACGGGTTTATTGTTCTTTTCAGTGTTGCGGAAACTATGATCCGTACCCACTTCCACGCCGTATTGTCCGTTGATGAGGATGATGGCCGTATCGGTCACATTTAAGGCGGTGACAGCTCCGCCGACAAAGTCGTCCGAACCCGGACAGTCGATGAAATTTAATTTTTTGTTGTTCCACTCCACATGAAAAACTGTGGGAAAAACGGAATAACCGTACTCGTGTTCTACCGGGAAATAGTCACAAACGGTGTTTTGAGCCTCAACGGTCCCGCGACGTTTTATCAAACCACCCTCGAAAAGCATGGCTTCCGCGAGAGTGGTTTTCCCGGCTCCAGAACTCCCCAGAATGGAGATGTTCTTAATTTCATTGGTTTGATACACTTTCATACTTGTATGTCTTTATGGTGATACAGCATATTGGCTCGTTCCCTGAAAGGGCTTCGCAAAGTATAAAAACTCAGTACTAAATGCAATTTCACGACAGTGTTACAAAACTATGTTGTTTAGCATATCGATTCATACTTTTCACAAACGTCCTGTAATTCACCCCGTTTTTTTTACATTTGTAGGAAGAACTCAACAGCGTATGGCACTCGAAATTGAACGAAAGTTTTTGATCCAAGGCTCTTTTGAAGCTTTTTCCACCCGAAAAATGCGCTTCAAACAGGGATATCTACCCACGGAAAAAGGATGTACGGTAAGGATTCGCACCGAAGATGACCGCGCGTTTCTCACCATTAAGGGGCCGAGCAACGCAAGCGGAATTACACGGTATGAATGGAACCATGAGATTGCCACTCACGAGGCGGAAGAACTGTTCTTGCTGTGTACAAACGACCTGATTGAAAAAGACCGGTACCTGGTTCCCGTCGGCAAGCATACGTACGAAGTGGATGTCTTCCACGGAGACAATGAAGGGTTGATTGTGGCCGAAATAGAGTTGGACGCTGAAGACGAACCTTTCGAGAAACCGAGTTGGCTGGGTCAGGAGGTCACCGAACAACGGCGTTACAGCAATTCCCACTTGGCTTCCAATCCTTATAAACACTGGTAAACAACGCATCAAAATCCAACCCTTATGCAAGCTTACTTCAGCCAAATTTTGCCGACAGGATTAACGGACTTTCTCTTGGTTATAGCCTTTTCACTGCTTATCGGTCTGTCCCAACGCCGATTAAACCTGAACAAGGAAGCCACTGTGTTCGGAACGGACCGCACCTTTACCCTCATTGGACTGTTGGGCTACCTTTTGTACCAGTTCAGACCCACCGATTTCTCATTATTTGCCGGCGGTGGTTTGATCATGGCCTTCCTGCTTGGCATTAATTATTACTTCAAGATTGGAAAGCAGAACGATTACGGAATGACCACCATCGTTACGGCACTTATTACTTATTGCATGGGACCGCTGGTCTGCCTGATGCCATCTTGGATGTACGTATCTGTGGTTGTTGTCGTTTTGTTGTTGGCCGAAATGAAGTCTACCTTTGTTGAGCTTGCCCAAAAGATGAACAACGATGAGTTCATCACACTTGCCAAGTTTCTGCTGATTGCGTTCATCATCCTGCCCATGCTGCCCGATGAACGGTTTATACCCGAACTGAACCTCACCCCTTACCGTATTTGGCTGACCACCGTCGTGATTTCGGCCATTTCCTATATCAGCTACCTGCTCAGACAATATGTATTCCATCAATCGAGCATTCTGGTATCTGGCATCATCGGCGGCTTGTACAGCAGTACTGCCACCATCACTATCCTCTCCAAAAAATGCAAATCAGCACCGACTGAACAATTGCCCGACTACTTAGTTGCCATGTTCATGGCAGTTGGCATGATGTTTCTGCGCTTGTTGGTAATCATCGCCATTTTCAATTGGGGTGTTTTTGTCCAGTTGTTACTGCCCATGTGCCTATTATCTGCTTTCTCCTGTGGCATTGGAGTCTTTATCTATAAAAGAAAAAAGCGGGCGGTTACCTCCTTCACGATAAACAGCGAGGAACCACTCCGGGTTGAACAGCGTGACAACCCCTTGGAATTTAAGGTCGCGTTGATTTTCGCCTTTCTCTTCGTATTGTTTTCCTTGCTGACCCATTTCGCAATTGCCTACCTTGGCACCCGCGGTATCAATTTATTAGCGCTGGTGGCTGGGATTGGGGATATTACTCCCTTTATTCTGAACCTGCTGGATGGCAATGCCTTGGGGGTTGAACCTCACGTCATACTGACAGCGAGTCTGTTAGCTACACTGAGCAACAATCTTATCAAGATGACCTACGCAATGGGGTTCTCGGGAGGTCGCAAAGAGCTCAAAAGGCCATTGGTGGCTGGTTTTCTGGCTCTATCGCTGGCAAACGGGCTCGTCTTTCTGATCTTGCTTTAACTGGCTTAATGGCTATCGACCAAGGGAAACAAGAGAGCATCGTCCTCAAAAAAATCGTTTTCTTTGAAACAGTGCAATTTGTAAAACTTCACCTGTTCCAACCGTAACTCGCAGGATAGGGGTTTTTGTCCCCTATAAAACGCCTGCTTCTTGAAGGCCAACACCTGAATAAACAGGTGTTCCCTTTCGGGAAGTTCTTCCCTGCCGAATGTTTCCAACAATTCTTTGGTATTGGGTTCCATCATCCCTGACTGCAAGGTAATCCAAGCCTTTCCGTTGGCCAGCGCTACATTATACAACAGGTCGTAATTGCTGTCGTTGATCAGGTAACTTTCCATCCTGGCCTCGTTGAAGGGTTTGTCTTCCTCGGGCAAAAAAGCCAGATACAACCGAAGTCCTTCCTCAGAAAGATTCAACGGCGGACGTTTTCCCACCAACGACTGTGCGGCCGGTTCCGGTTTGGTTGTTGCTTCGGAAGAGACAGGCACCTTCTTTGCCTCGACTGTCAGTTGACGGGGCTTCACCCTGTGTGCTCCGGGTTCTTCGGGCTGTACAACCACACATTGCCGAATCAGCACCGGGGTTTCAAACCCATCACTCTCCAACACCAACACCTGATCCTTTCCACTGAAGGCTGTTACGGTTCCCCCACCCACTGCGTCGAGGTACCTTACTTTATCTCCTATTTGTATCGCCATATTCACCTCTTATTTACTGCGTTTTTAGTTGAATTTTATAAAAAAGGACATCCATTAGCTTAAAACCGTATTTTTTTGAAAAAAAATCGTTCCTATTTTTTGCCATCTGAATGATTGTCTTAAATTTGCAGCATTCTTAACAATAAAAACCTTAGTCATGAACGCATTATTGGAAAAAGCTAACGGGCTCATCGCCGAATTTCAGAAGAATGCCGCCTCTCAGGCTGCCAACGGTAACAAGGCTGCCGGTGCCCGTGCTAGAAAAGAATCATTGGAAATTGAAAAGTTAATGAAAGACTTTCGTAAATTATCTATTGACAATTCAAAGAAGTAACCCTTTTCATTCCCTACTCTATTAACGAAGCTGCTCTCCAGGGGTGGCTTTGTTCGTACTATGTCTTTACGTTCGTACGGAATTGTGCGTGGCAAAGATACAAACAAGCACCGAAAAAAGCTTATTTTTGTTGTAGGATAGCTTTCCATAAAAAACTATATCATGTTGAACAAACATTTATTACTTTCTATCGCCAGTTTATGCCTAATCACCTCATTGGCAGCTCAAAACGGCACTTCATTTAAGGATTGGGCACAAACGCCTCCTATGGGCTGGAACAGTTGGGACTGTTATGGGCCCAATGTTGTTGAATCGGAAGTTAAGGCCAATGCCGATTACATGGCCAAGAATTTGAAAAAATTCGGATGGGAATACATTATTGTAGATATTCGTTGGAATATTCAAAATGACAAATCCGGCGGATACAACCAAACCGACCAAATTTACACCATCGATGAGTACGGGCGCTACATACCGGCTCCCAATCGATTTCCATCTTCGGCCAACGGTAAAGGTTTCAAACCGCTGGCTGACTATATGCACGCCAAAGGTCTCAAGTTCGGTATCCACATCATGCGCGGCATACCCAAAATTGCTGTTGATCGCAAACTTTCCATTTTGGGTGCAAAAGGGGTCACCGCCGATCAAGTCTACACCGAGAAAGGCCAATGCACATGGTTGAGAGATAATTACACCCTTCTTGCCGACCAAAAGGGCGCTCAGGAATACTACAATTCCATTTTTGACCTGTATGCCAGTTGGGGTGTCGATTTTGTAAAAGTGGACGACCTGTCGGCTCCCTCTTACCACCAAGATGAAGTATCCATGATCCGAAAGGCCATTGACCAATGCGGTCGGGCCATCGTGTTGAGCACCTCTCCGGGTGAAACACCCATTGAAGCTGCCCCACATGTAAGCCAAAACGCCAATATGTGGCGTATGGTGAACGACGTGTGGGACAATTGGCGGGATGTGACCCATTTGATGACTGTTGCCCAAAAATGGTATGGATACATTGCCCCAGGTACCTGGCCGGATTGCGACATGATTCCACTGGGCCGTCTTTCCATTCGTGGCGAACGGGGCAAAGATCGTCGCACCAACCTGACGAAAGACGAGCAATACTCCCTGATGACGCTATTCACCATCTTCCGCTCCCCGTTGATGTTTGGTGGCGACCTTCCCAGCAACGATGAGTTTACCAACTCCTTACTCACCAACAAGAACGTACTGCGCATGCACAAACAGGGCTCCAAGGTACGCCAGTTGTTCCAGGAAAACGGTCAAGTTGCCATTACCTCCATCGACTCCAAAACGAAAGAAGTGTACCTGGCTCTTTTCAATACCGGTCAGACTGAACAAACCATCAAGGTTGACTTGGCAAAACACAACCTGCCGGTAAAAGTAGCCGCTACAGACCTGTGGTCGGGGAAAAAACTGGGCAAGATAGCTGGTTCAATTGAACAAACATTGGCTCCGCACGCCTGCCTGCTGGTTTCGCTGAAAGGGAAATAAGCATAGCTGGTTTGATTACAGGCTGGTTGATTTTATGTTGTAAAACATACAGATAATCTATTCAGCCGCGGAATTATACCTTAATTTTGCGCACTATCATTTGGTTATATTCACTTTATACACATTAATAACCTTACACTATGAATTGGAATTCACAAGAATTCATTTGGCTGGACTGGGTGATTATGGCAGTTGGGCTTGTGGCTGTCACTTGGGCCGTTTGGAATTCGATAAGTAAACACAAAAAAAAGCAACAGGGTGCTGACAGCGAGGACTTCCTGTTCGGAAAAGGGGAACCTTGGTACATCATTGGTGCGGCCATTTTTGCCGCCAACATTGGTTCAGAACACTTAGTTGGACTCGCAGGCACAGGTGCCAAATCCGGCGTAGGTATGGCACACTGGGAAATGCAAGGCTGGATGATTCTCATCCTGGGCTGGCTTTTCGTACCGTTCTACCAGTTGATGAACAACAAGCTGGGCAAGATCATCACAATGCCCGACTTCCTCAAGAACCGCTATACGCCAGCTACAGGCAAGTGGTTATCTATCATCACCTTAATTGCATACGTGCTCACTAAAGTCAGTGTCACTGCCTTCACCGGTGGAATCTTCTTGGAAAGTCTACTCGGCCTACCTTTCTGGTACGGAGCCATCGGACTCATCGTCCTGACAGGTATCTTCACCATCTTGGGCGGAATGAAGGGGGTCATGACCCTGTCGGCCATTCAGACACCTATTCTTATTATCGGTTCCTTCCTGGTACTTTTCCTTGGATTGTCAGCACTCGGCGGAGGCAACATTGGTCACGGCTGGACTGCCATGATCGACTATTCCAAAACGCTGAGCGTTGGTGCAGACGGGGCAGCCTACGGAACCAACCACATGTTTCACTTTGAAACGGGCGACCCATTGTATGATGATTACCCCGGCTTCTGGGTGTTCATCGGTGCCTCCATTATCGGTCTCTGGTACTGGGCTACTGACCAGCACATTGTTCAAAGGGTACTCGGACAGAGTAAGGGTGAAGCCAGCGACGTCGTGATGAAACGCGCCCGCAGAGGCACCATCGCCGCCGGTTACTTCAAATTATTGCCCGTATTCATGTTCCTGATTCCAGGTATGATCGCCGCCGCCTTGGCCGCACGTCCTGACAGCGGTTTCACGCTGACTAACCCCGACACCGCCTTTGGTTCCATGGTAAAGTTCGTTCTGCCTGCCGGCGTGAAGGGCATTGTGACCATCGGTTTCATCTCGGCTCTTGTGGCTTCGTTGGCTGCCTTCTTTAACTCCTGTGCCACCTTGTTCACGGAAGACTTCTACAAGCCTATGTTCAAGGGAAAAACGGAAGAAAAATATGTGTTGGTCGGTCGTATCGCTACGATAGTCGTCGTGATTCTGGGTATCGCATGGATTCCTATCATGATGAGCCTCGGCAGCCTCTACTCCTACTTGCAAGGTATCCAATCGCTGCTCGCTCCCGCTATGGTAGCCGTTTTCCTTATGGGTATCTTCTCCAAGAAAATCACACCTAAAGCCGGTGAATCTGGTTTGATCTTCGGTTTCTTGGTCGGTATGGTCCGCTTGCTGACCAATATTTTTACCGACACCGGCGACAAAGTGATGAGCGGTGGATTATGGGAATCGACCTCTTGGTTCTGGCATACAAACTGGCTCATCTTCGAAATCTGGTTGTTGGTCGCCATCATGGTCTTCATGGTGATTGTATCATTCTTCACCAAGAAACCAACCGCAGAACAAATCGAATTCATCACGTTTACCGGCGATTACAAAAAGCTGGTCAAGCAAAGCTGGGACAAATGGGATGTTATCGCCTCTCTTGGTGTAGTAGTCTTGTGCGCAGCATTCTATTGGTATTTCTGGTAAAACGCCAGCTATCGTACTAAAAAAAAGAGAGCCTCTGTCTATGAACAGAGGCTCTCTTTTTTTTAGTACACAGTACGTAAACAAGACGTTGAACGTCAACCCATCGTGTATTACATCGCTACACGAATGGCCTTTCCTGTATAGGGAATTCTTTTGTTAGCCGTACTTACATCAATGCCAAATCCGCTTTTCTCATCAACCAACACCACGTTGAAGATGCGCTGTTGAAGGCTTCCGGTGAATGCTCCCAGTTGCTTTCCAATGGTCAGGGTCTGTTGTTTCTCATCCCACTTGAACGAAATAAGGGAGTACTTACCCTGTTCGTAGTTGTAGGAGTCACCTTCATCCTCGTACAAGTCGAAGGAGGCATCGGCACCGCGATACACCCGAATTTCCAGCGTGTCGGCCGATTTTTCTCGTGCGTACTGAACCAATTTACCCATAGGAAGAATCGATCCCGCCTTTACGAATACCGGAATCTTATCAAGGGGAGCTGCGGTTTGTACCGACACACCACCTTTGAACCGCTTACCTGTCCAGAAATCGTACCAACCGGCCGACTTGGGCAAATAGACATGCCAAGTGGAAATGCCGGGTTCGGTAATGGGAGCCACCAACAACGCCTTACCGAACATATATTGGTACTGACGGTTAATGGCAGCTGTATCTCCGTTGAAGTCCATGACCATGGGGCGCATCAGGGTTGAACCATTCGCGGTGACCTGCCAAGCTTCCGAATAGATGTAGGGCAGCAAGCGGTAGCGAAGATTCAGCATCTTACGCATGTTACTTTCCACTTTATCCCCATACTTCCAGGGTTCGGTTTCAGTTTGGTAACCGTGTATGCGAAAAATTGGACTCAGCGTACCCCATTGATACCAACGGGTGAGCAGGTCGTGGTATGTTGAGTCGGTGTATTGAGTTCTGCCCGGGCGAAAGAAACCACCGATATCGGTTGTCCAATAGGGCAGCCCGGTGATGGTGAAGTTCAATCCGGCAACAATTTGCCGTCTGTAGGTGTCCCAGGTACCACCGATGTCACCCGACCAGTTGATGACGCCGTATTTCTGTTCTCCCAAGAAGGCAGAACGGGTGAGGATACAAACACGCTTATCGGACGTGGTTTTCCGTTGGCCTTCATATACGGCCTGACTCACAAACAAGGGGTACGTAAGACGGTAGAAATCGCCCAAGCCTAGGAAGGTCTTTTTTCCTTTCACTCCGTCATTCTCCGGTTCGGTGGCATCCATCCACCAAGAATCAACACCTATACTGAAGAGGTTTTCGTTCAAGGCATTCCAATGGGTCTCGCGGGCGAGCGGATTGAACACATCCACCCAAGGACTGTTGGGAATAAACAGGTTCTTTTCAACGTACGGTTTTGCCACTTCCGATTTTTGATCCAGGTTTTCCCAAACTGAAACGTTGAAGTGGGCATTCAGGTCGTGCAGTTCTTTAATGAAACCGGCCGGATTGGGGTAATTCGTTTCGTCGAATTTCGGGACTCCCCAGCCGTACTTGCCCCAGTATTGCCAGTCCTGTACGATGACATCCATGGGCAGGTTCCGTTTGCGGAATTCTTTGACTGTTTCAACCAAGTGCGTACCAGACGTATAGCGTTCGCGGCATTGCCAGAAGCCATAAGCCCATTCTGGAAGCATTGGAACACTTCCAGAAAGGGAACGATAGGAAGCGATGACGTTATCGGCTGATGGGCCGTAGAAAACCACGTAATCCAGCAGTTTGGCATTGGGCGAACGAAAGGTTGTGGCATTTTCGCTCAACTTCCACGAAAGGGTGGGCGTATTGCTCGATTTGCACAACACCTGCACCTGATGCATTCCTGCTTTAAGTTTAACCAAGGAACCTACGGTAGGCGGTAGCCACTGGTTGCTTTGGTCGACGCAGGGTTGCCCATCGATGACCACATAATGACGGTTGCCCATATCGCCCAAGTCGAGGAAGATGGAATACGTTCCGTCTTTTCCAACGGTAAACGAACCTTTATACAGCGATTGGTTTTGTGACACCCGCTGCGTACCGGAGGTCGTGGTCACTTCCACCAGTTTGTTGTTTTCCGTGGTAGAAGCCACTTGTTTTTCCAGTTTGATGGCGTTGTCTGCGGGATTGAAGTCGGTGAGCCCGTATTGGTGCCACAGTAGTCCATACCCTTTGCTGGAATAAATAAAGGGAATGGCTATCTGTGAATTGACCTGCGTCAGGCGACGGGTCACGTTTCTCAGGTTGTACTGTCCGTCCTGGAATTGCCCCAAACCGAAAAGGTATTCGTCGGCTGGAGATTCAAAACGCTGTTCGGCCTCGAAGCAGGGTTCGCCTTGGACAGTACCGGGAGTCAGCTTTCGCGAACCGGCCTGTTCCTTTAAAAAGACCTTACCGGCTTTGTCGGCGTAGGATAGTGCGCCTGTCTGCTTGTTAAGCGTCACGCGCATTTTATTGACGGAAACCTCAACAGCCGTAGCCGATTCGGTCATGTTGAACGACGGCGTTTTCGTGGCTTGTGTGAGAACAAGCTCGGGTACTTTTCCATCGGTTTCCGTATAATACCGTACCCGTATTGCGTTTTCATCGAGCGGCAACAGGTCGAGTGTTCCATTAGACAGGGTAACGGTCACCTTATTGGGCATGCGTTTGACTTCCTTTACAACTTGTCCGTAGGAAAAAAACGGCAAAAGTCCCACCAGTAGCAGGAACTTGATTCGTCTGGTTTTATACTTCATATACTTCCAATTATTTCTTGTTGAACATCCAATAGTCAAAATTAAACAGTTCACGCCCGGCAATGATGTTTTGGCTGTTGAAGGTGAAGAACACATCGTGTTTTCCTTTGACTTCTCGCGTCAATGTTGACGTGAACGGCTTGAAGACATCCCAACTGCCGGTGCGGGAAAGTTTGATGGAGGCAATCACCGGCCCTTTCAGGCTATCAAGACGAGCGTCCAGCACACCGCCATCAAGTCCGGCTGCCAATGAAGCCGTAAATGATGTGGGCGAAGTAGTACCGAAGTTGACTTCACGTACCTTGATGTAGCCTTTCGCGCGTGCGCTGGAGACGTAGACACCCACCTGATTGTTTTGAGAAATGGAGCATTTTTCCGACCAGGCCATGGTTTCGGCTTCTACCCGTTTGTACGGGTCGATGGTGCCTACCGGCTTCGGGCCTTCTTTGGTAGCATTGACTGCCGGGATGGTGCCATCTGCATTGTAGGTAAACTGTTCCACACTGGCAGCACGACCGTAGCTTCCACCCTGAGGTAACAGGCCGGAATGGTAAAAGACGTAGGAATTGCCCTTGTAGTCGATTATGCCACCGTGGTTGGTGAAGCTGTTGAGCTTTTGGTCTACCATGATTTTTCCCTGGTATTTCCACGGACCGGTAGGCCCGGTGCTGGTGGAATAGGAAAGTGTTTCCTGCCCCTTGACCATACCGGCAAACATTAGGTAATACAGGCTGTTCCGTTTATAGAACCAAGGGCCTTCCACGTACATGTCATTATTTTGCACTGCGGGAGCACCGGAAGCAGCTGCAGCGGGAGCACCGGCACCTCTGGCACCCCGGCTTCCGCCGAATGATTCCACCGTTGTTGGAACCGTCACTATATCACCCGAATACGAAATCATATCTTTGTTCAGCTTGACGTAAAACAAGCTGCCATTGCCCCAGTATAAATAAGCCTGACCGTCATCGTCAATGTAAACGGTGGGGTCGATGTTCGACCAGCTTCCATTCTGAATAAGGGGCTTGCCAAGAGCATCCTTGAACGGTCCCGTAGGACTGTCGGAAACCGCCACGCCGATGGACATGTCGTTCTTGTTGCTTTGGGCGCAGATGTACCAATAGAACTTACCGTTGCGTTCAATGCATTGGGCGGCCCATGCGCGGTCGCGTGCCCAGCTGAATGATTCCAACGAGATGGGTACACCGTAATCCGTCCAGTTCACCATGTCGGTGGAAGAAAGTACCCTCCACTTGGTCATATAGTAAAAGTCGAAACCGGGAATATCGTCACCCGTGTACATATAGACGGTGTTTTTGTACACCATAGGGGCGGGATCGGGAGCAAAGTGCGTCTGTACGACCGGGTTTTCGGCTTGGCATAAGCCAATTAGTGTTAGTAACGCCACACTGATGACTACAAGTTGCTTTTTCATATCTTCGTATTACTATTCATTACTTTTTAGCGCGTAGTATTCTTACACTGTACACTTTACCCGCCGTATTGCCTGCTGTCGCTTGAAACTTGACACGGATTGATTCTTTTCCGGTCAACAGGTTATCGGGAATGGCATATTCCACCTGTTTGAAGCTGTTCTGGTTCCATTTGCCTTGCAATGTCTCGGTGACGAGTTTTGTGTCGTCAATGAAAATGTCAAAAGTGCGGTTGCCTGTTTCTGCCCCAAAATAGCGTACGGACAAACTCAGTCCGGTTTCCTTATTGGTGCGCAGTTTGTAGCTGAAGAAACCTTCTCCTCGTGCTTCACGCCAGAATTCATTGTTGAAATTACCGGTTGTGGAGGCTTGACGTTCCATGGCGTGGTCTACCTCCGGTTGTTGTTCACCGGGGGCGACATCGTCAATGCTGCGCGCCTGAAGTTCCATCTTCTCTTTCTCCAGTGCAGAAATTGAATCCGTGTACGAACGGTAATCGGCATTGGTCAGCGTCATCCAGTACATCATATAGCGGGAGTCGTGAATGCGGAAGAAGGGTTCCAGGGTTATGCCGTCAATCGGGTTGAGCATCTTGACGTTCAATTTGAATTGCAGCGGTTTGCCGTTGACTGGTACCAACTGGTCGGCTATCGTCGCGATGTTGTCGTACACCAGGATGGGAGCCTTGTCGATGGGTAGTTTCACCCCTCCAGGGTATTGTCCATAACGGCTGTCGTCGGCAATCAACCCCCTCATATCTTCCGTACCGGTTTTGGCACCCAACAAAATGGGGCCATGCATGAAAGCGATGTATTGTGACACGTTTGGCAAGTGCTCAATGGTGTTGTGCATGGGCAGTTCAATATTCACCACATCTCCCTTTTTCCAGGTTCTGGAAATACAGATAAACGAAGAAGGCATTGCCGTATAGGATACGCTCTTTCCGTTGACCTTAATGGTCAGTGCGCCTTTCTTCACCCATCCCGGATAGCGGACCAACAGCTTGAACGAGGCGTTTCCTTGTGTAATCGTGAGCTTGGTACGCTCCTCGTCTGGGAAAACTGTTTCCTGTTTAATGGTCACTTTCTTGTCTTTCCAGTTGAGTTCGGATGCGATAAATAGGTTCACATACAGCGAATCGTTTGAATGCGTATAAATAAACTGGTTGTATTTGCCATGGTTTTCCATACCGGTTCCCACGCAGCACCACATAGCCTCGTTGGGAGCGGAATAGCTCCGATAATGACGGGGACGTGCCGTGGTGAAATAGACATAACCACCATGTACAGGATGCTGGGTTGAAAGAATGTGGTTGTACAATGTCCGCTCGTAATAATCCACGTAGTTTGCTTTTGGTTGCATCCTGAACAGGTCTTCAGTCAATTTCAGCATGTTGTAGGAATTACACGACTCGGGACCATCCACATCGTTGATGTAATCGGAGCAAGCTTCAACACTGGGGAAATGTTCCCTGCGGCTATTTCCGCCAAAAGCCAGTGAACGTTTCCCGGTGACAGTTTCCCAAAAGAAACGACCGGCGTTTTCAAATTTCTTGTCGTGACTCAATTCAGCAATTCTCGCAAAACCGATAACCTTGGGTATCTGCGTGTTCGCATGCTTGTTGTCCAGGTTGTCAACACCTTGAGACATAGGGTTCAGTAGCTGGTTGTGAGAATACCACTTGGCCGCCGTCAAGTATTTCTTGTCGCCTGTCATTTGGTACGCGTCGGCGTAGACTTCATCCATGCCTCCGTGTTCCATATTCAGGATGGATTGCATCTGCTCTTCGGTAAACGAGGACGTAATGGCAATGCCCCAATCACAAAATTTCAAGAACAGGCTCTTTGATGCTTCGTTGCCACAATAGAGCCAAGCATCACGAAGACCGGCGTACATTTTGTGAAGGTTGTAGAAGGGAGCCCAGGCACCATTATAGGGACCAAAGTCACCCATTTTGAACGCGCTCCACAGCTTTTTACTGTTGGGGAATCCACCCGCATAGCCTACGCCCCATTCCGGGTAGTTGATGGCATTGGCTTCCTGGCAAGCTTTCAGTTCGGCTATCATGTAGTCCATCCGCTTTTTGCATTCAAGGTTGCCGGTTGCTGCGTAATTCATGGCCATAGCCGACAGGTAATGCCCGCCGACGTGACCGTCTAATCCATCCCAGTTCGGATAGCTTTTTGCTTTCTCGGGCAATCCCGCTTCCTTGCGGTAGGGAGCCAAAAATCGGTCTACATCATATTTTAATAGGACCTCAATGTTCAAATCGCGGGCGTGTTTGAAAGGCCCTTCGAGCAATGTCACATCACCGAGCGGAAATTCGTTTGGGTACAGCTTATTTTGCGCATTCAGTGGCAACAAGCTTATTAAAAAGCAGTTACATACAAGAAAGAGTAAGGTATTCTTCTTCATATACTAAGGATAATTGGTTGTTTGTTGATTGTCACTTTACCGTCGTGATGTTCACTGTCGCCGTTGTTAAACCGGGAGAACTTACAGTAAGCTTAATGGCACCGGCATGTCTGGTACTTTTTATCACCACAAGGACGCGTCCATGCCATGCTTTTCGCGAGGATCCAACATAGGAATCCAGATCGTCGATGCGTGCATTATCCACTCCGGCAATCACACCAGGACCTGAAACAGCGAACGTTAAACGATTTTCGGCAGTGGGTTGTAGCGTACCTGCTTTATCGGTTACTTCAATGGTTACAAAAGATAAATCTTGTCCGTTGGCTGATAGTCTATTCCTGTCGGCAACAAGTTTTAATATGGCGGCGTCTCCCGCTGTTTGCAAGACGGTTGTTTCCACCTCTTTATCGTTCAACACACCTACGGCGCTTAGTTGACCTGGGGCGTACGGTAGCGTGAAGGTGGCCTTAAACTGCTGCTCTTCGGTGGTCGCCTGTTCACCTATGAGTTTCTTATTCAGATACAAGCGTACTTTCGGATACTTCGAATAGACTTCGACTTGAATATCCTTTCCTTCGTATCCAGGCCAGTTCCAGCTTTCCCAGGTCGGCCAAACACCCCAACTGGTAACTTTTATCTTTCCCGAATCGGGGTTTGGTTCCCGCACCGCTAGATAGAGTTTTTCAGTACCATTGTACAACATGTCCCTGTAGTGGGAAATGGGTTTCCGCCAACCGGTTAGGTCTATGTCGCCACAATAGGCACCGTGCCACGGAAATAGTTTGCCTTGATAATGTTCACCGGCAACATCGCCCGGATAGTACCAACGGCCTATACCCGACTCGCCTAAGTAATCGAGCGCCGTCCACACAAAATCGCCGAGTATATACGAATAATTTTGTACCATTTTCCAATTCGAAAATGCATCTCTGGGATACGACTCTGTTTGAACGATGACCCGCGAAGGTACTCGTTCATGATCCTTGGGTGCCCGGTTTAGTTTATAATTGTACCCGCCAATATCCTGAACGGCAAATAACGGGTCGAAAATAGCCCAATCATTGTCCCAGGTAGTCATCGCTGAGGTTACGGGGCGTGTCGGGTCGTTTTTATGCACACAATCAACCAGCTTTTTGGCTATTTCAACCGCTTCCGGTTTCTTTCGCTCAATCACTTCGTTACCAATACTCCACATAATAATGGAAGGATGATTGCGATCACGCAGTACCATAGCTTCCACATCACGTTGCCACCAGGCATCAAAATACAGCGAATAATCGAAGGCATTTTTCTGTTCTTTCCAACCGTCAAAAGCTTCATCAATAACCATCATGCCCAACCGGTCGCACGCCGTTAAAAAGGCTTCAGAGGGTGGGTTGTGTGACGTTCTGATGGCATTGAACCCGGCAGCTTTCAGGAGTTCAACTCGGCGTTCTTCGGCACGATCGTACGCTACAGCACCCAAGCATCCATTATCGTGGTGCACGCAGCCTCCATTGATTTTTACCGTTTTTCCATTTAGTTGAAACCCATATTCGGTGGTGAATCGTAGGGAGCGTATACCAAAGGTGGTTTTGGTAACATCAACGGGATTGGCATTCTTACTTATTGTAACCTGTGCTTGATAAAGATGAGGTGTTTCGGGAGTCCACAACAACGGATCTGAAACGGTGAGTGATTGTTCAACGATTTTTTCACTATTTGCCGGAAGCTCAATCGGCAATTGATTATCCGCGGCCATTTTCCCTTTCTCACCCAACAGTTTGGTATTTAGCATCACGCGTTGTGGCACGTTCGTCTCGTTCTTTACCTGTGTTTTTACCTGAATGGTCGCTTTTTTCGGTGAAACAGTGGGGGTTGAAATGGTTACTCCCCATTGGGCAACATGTATCGGGTTGGTTACAACCAGCCATACATGCCTGTAAATACCGGAACCGCTATACCATCGACAATTTTTTTGCTTGGAATTGTCTACCCGAACAGCCAGTACATTGTTGCCGGTTGATTTCAGATAGGGAGTCAGGTCATAGCTAAAGGAGGTATAACCGTAAGGATGAACCCCAAGCGATTTACCGTTTATAAACACCTCAGCGTTCATATAAACGCCTTCAAAATAGATGGAAACGTGTTTATCTTTCCACGAAGCCGGAACGGTGAACGTTTTTCGGTACCAACCGATCCCTGCAGGGAAATAACCGCCATCGTTGCCCATGGGATTATTCGAATCGAATGTGCCTTCGATGCTCCAATCATGAGGCAAATCAAGGCTTCGCCAGTTTGCATCACCATATTCAACAGAACAGGCTGCTGGATCATCACCCAAATTGAATTTCCAATCGTAGTCAAACAGTTGTTTGCGCTGTAATGTTTCCTGAGCGTTGATGCTTACACCAACATTCAAGAAAACAAGAAGCAAGTAAGCTACTTTTGAAGTTATTCCACTTCTTTTAAGTGACATTGGTTTAACGATTAAAGGTTTTATCGCACGGGAGGCACGCTAACCCCTTCAGACGTTAGGGTTATCGGTTTAATTGAGCCGTCGGGGTTGAAGTATAGGTATTCCATACACACCTGTCGTCTGCAATCACCACCGGGGGTTCCGTTCAACGTGTACGAACCATCGTGGTAAATAAAATACCATTGGTTCTTAAACTCGATGACAGAAGGATGAATGGTAAAGCCGTATTTGGCCGATCCGGTGAGTAAACCTCCGTAGGTCCACGGGCCGGTAATTTTCTTTGCGGTTGAGTAGGCGATTTGCTCAGCTTGGACGCCAGGAGCGTCAGCGGCATAAACCATGTAATACAGGTTACTGCGTTTGAAAAGCCACGGGCCTTCCGAATAATTTCTAAATGGTACCTTCGTAATCGGGCCGTCGGTTTCCACCATGTTCTGCTTCAATTTTACCAGGTAACAGTCTCCATTGCCCCAGGCCATCCAAGGAGTACCGTCATTGTCAATAAAGACGGTGGGGTCGATGTCGGCGTTGGTCCGATGGGAATCGGTGGTCATATTGTCGGTGACCAAGGGCTTACCCGGTAGTGCTTCCTTGAAAGGGCCTAAGGGATTATCAGCCACGGCAACGGTTATCACATGACCGTTTTTCCCGTCGAGCGTGACATAATCGTAAAACTTCCCGTTTTTTTCAACCACTTGAGCGGCCCAAGAAGCTTCCGGGGCTGCCTGTGAAAAATCCTTAGCCGCTAAAACCGGGCCGTGCGCTTTCCAGTTTTTCATGTCCGTGGTAGAATAACACAGCCAGGCAGGCATGTTAAACCACCCGCCCACTGAGGCTGCATCCTGACCCACGTACAAGTAAACAGTGTTACCAACAACGGTAGCAGCAGGGTCGGCGGTAAAATTATCTGAAAAAAGTGGGTTCATTCCAGGAACATGTGGCATAGCTTCGCCTTGAATGCGCACCTCATCGATGCCACCGTCCAATACTGTTAAATTGGTGGGGAAACCGGTTGGGTAACCCCGTCCAATGACCCACATACCCGCATTTCGAGGAAGTGCAGAGCCTTTGAACGACATCACACCGGGTTTACCAAAAGTTGCCTGACCGGACAGTTTTACCTCCAGGGTCACCGTGGTTTTTTTGGATGTAGCATCGTAGTTGGCAGTGGCACGTACATCGTACCATTTCCCTGCAACGACCTCGTCACCGGCTCCAACACGGCGAGGCACGCCATCTGCTCCAACGACTTCGATGTAATAGGTCTTCAGCATGTTATCGAATCCAAGGGAAAGATCACCGGTGAGTGCGCCTTTGAACCCTTCTTTACACAGGTAAACCTGTTCGGTTCCCAGCAAATTACAGAACAGACTGGCTTCTATCGTCCAGCTTTTCTGCATATCGTAGAACGCTAGGGGGCGGTCTAAAGTGACCACGTATTCCCCGTTTTTCAACGCAAGCGACCGGGTGTTGGGCAAACCGTTTACTATGGCTGAAGGGACGTTGGCTGAAAACACGTTGGTCGAGGGTTTGGAGCCACGCACCTGAAGTACGTTTCCCTTACCGGATAAATCAGCCACATAGGGTTGAGGCTCAGTTGCGCCCCTGTCTGTTGCCGATAGCGGTTTTCCTACCTCCGGCACACTGGTGGAATCTCCCCGTAGGTGTTTGATCTGATCGAAACGCCAGTGTGCTAGCACTTCGCTGCCTGTGGTGGAAGCATGAATGGGAGCAACAATGGCTACAACCAGAAACAACCCACGAAAAAAATGAGCTAAGTAATGCATATCAATTTTTATTTACTGTAAAACACCCACCAGTCCATGTTGAATAAATCACCGTCGCCTCCTTTGAATACGAAATAAAGGTCGTGAACACCCTTGACGGAAGATACCTTGCACGACTGGAGTGCCCAAGTCTGGAAGCCGCCCGTGCTCTTGACCTCAAGGGTTCCCAACAGCGGTCCGGTCAAACCATCCACATGCAGTTCAATCTTGCCCCCTTGCGAAGCTGTCGCCACGCTGGCCTGAAACGTTTTAACCGGTTTGTTGAAATCAACGCTTCTCACTTTGATGTAATCACCGTTGTCAACATCCGTGACATACATCCCTGTTTTTTCATTGCGGGCTGTTTCGATACCCGATTCAAACGCGATGGTCTCAGCTTCGCTGCGCAACAGGGGATTCAAGTTGCCCACACTTTTGGTGACACCTTCAACGGTATGCTGAATGCGGGGAATCGATCCGTCTTTGTTGTAGGTAAACTCAGCTACACAGACCGAACGCTTATAACCACCGCCACCGGGTAGGTCGCCATTGTGGTAGAATAGGAAAGAACGACCCTTGAAGTCGATGTATCCCGGATGATTGGTAAAGGCTCCTCCTTTTCCGATGATGGGCATAATGGTATCTCCATACGTCCACGGTCCTAAGGGGCCTGGGCTTGTAGAATACGCTAGGTGCTCAGGTACGCCACCGGCCGGGTACAGCATGTAATACTTGCCACTGCGTTTGTAAAACCAAGGGCCTTCCTCGTATTGGGCTTTGCGTTTCGCATCACCCGTGCGTACGCCAAAATTGGTACTGGTGAACTCCACCTTGACCACCTCTCCGGAATAGGAAACCATGTCGGGATTCAACTTCACGTAGCTCAGGTCGGGATTTCCCCAGTACAAATAGGCTTGGCCGTCGTCGTCGATAAACACCGTAGGATCGATATACCCGTAGCCTTCCAACAGGGGTTTTCCGATGGCATCCTTAAACGGTCCGGTCGGACTGTCAGAAACAGCGACTCCAATGACGTTTCCACCATTCTTCTTGTTCACCGGCACATAAAAATAGTACTTGCCGTTTCTGAATATGCATTGGCCAGCCCATGCATCACCCCTGGCCCAGCTGAAATCTTTGTAGGAAAGGATGGTGCCGTGATCGGTCCAGTTCACCATGTCGGTGGTGGAATAGCACTTCCAATCGTTCATGGTAAAGAAGTTCCGCACCGTGACATCTTCATCGTGTGTGGTATACAAATAAACGGTACCGTTGTGCACCATGGGGGCAGGGTCTGCCGTATAGTTGGTTTGTATGACCGGATTCTGTGCGAAGGTTACCGTAGACAACATAGCAAACAACAAAACAAAGGGTATGTGAAAAAATGGACGCTTCATGTAAATATGGTTATATCTTATTGATAATCATTGCATTAATTATACTACCACTCAGGCACTTAGCGTACCGGAATAAACCGATACAAGAGTACGCCATGTGCTGGAATGGTCAGTGGAAGCTGAGCTGACTGCGTATTGATGGTCGTAATGTTTTTTTGTCGCCACAAATCACGCACCGTGCAACGCCCACTGATGCCCAGCTTGCTGAAGTCGGCGTAGGAAAGGGTAGAAATGTCGTTTCCGAAGTTGCAGAAACCTACGGCGTAACTGCCATCCTCCAAATCCTTCTTGTAGATGCGCACATCGCCTATCGTTTGCAGACAGGTAGCTTGCTTACCCAGTGGATCCTGGTTTACCTCGATCACTTCATCGTTGGTCAATAGATTCAACGTGAATTCATCCAATATTTCCATGTCACAACCAATAAGCAGCGGTGCCGAGAAAAGGCTCCACAAGCTGATGTGCAGGTATTGTTCATCGGGTTTGAGTTTGCTGGGATGCGGATTGCCCCAGCCTACGGTGCCTACCACCAACATATCAGGGTCGTTCCAGTTGCCTGGTTTGGCATAGCGAGCTGCAGAATCCTGAGAAAGTGCAATATTTTTTACACTTACCCACGTATCGGTAATATCATTCGTGGTACGCCAGCAGTTTCCACCCACGGAACCGCCCCACTTCCACACATCCGACATGCCGTACTGGCATACGCTAAAAATGATGTCGCGGGGTTCTTCACGCAGGTATTTACTCATCACTTCGAAGGGTTTCATGGCTGTAGCCAAGACGCTGCCTCCATTGTATGACAATGAAGATACTTTGTAGGGATCATTCTCCGGCAGTCCATTAATAACATTGCCGTAGCTGCACCAGTCGTACTTCAAGTAATCAAAGCCCCACTTCGCGTAACTTTGTGCATCCTGTTTCTCATAGCCGAAACTGCCGGCACAACCCCCGCAGGTCCATGGACCCGGACTTGAATACAAGCCGATTTTCAACCCAAGGCCATGCACGTAATCGGCCAGTGATTTCATATCGCCGAATCGTTTGTTGGGAATGATATTGCCGGCTTCATCCCGAAATTTTCCACGTAATGCTTCGTCTTTTGAATCGCGGTTGTTCTGCCAGAAATCATCGATGTTGATGTATGTCCAACCATGATTCACCAGTCCGCTTTTGATCATGGCATCGGCGGCGCGCTTCACTTTATCGGCAGATACTTCCCCGGCAAAACAGTTCCAGCTGTTCCAACCCATGGTTGGTGTCAGTGCGATACGATCGCCACACTCGATGCGCAGCTTCTTTTCAAAAGTGCCTTTTGCATTTTTCGCACCCAACGTGACCACATAGGTGCCTTTATTGGCAATTTTACCGGTGATGATGCCGGTTTTGGTATCAATCTTGAGACCGGAAGGTAGGCCGGAAGCCGAAAAGCTCATGGGTCTGTCACCCGTTGCAGAAACTAAAAATTGAAAAGCTGAACCCGGACGCACGCCAAATACTTTTGATGTGTTGATTTTTGGCTTGTCCGATGGCTTGGGAGTAAGAATGTAGGGCTCATTGGGTATGGGATTGTACGACTTAAACGTCGTAACACCCTTGGCTTCAAATTTTGCGTCAGCCCAATCGGCATGGTCGTAATAATTGCCGTTACCGCCATCTTCAACCAGCAATTCAAGCTTTTTCACACCCTCCAGTTGAACGGAACAGACCTTAGCCGGGGCATGAAGGTGCATCACGCCACTCGTCCACAGTCGTTTGCCATCGCCAATGACCACAAATTCGGCAGCAGACTGATTGTCTGTTACCTCATCGTCCATACCCACTTTTGCGCTGAACGAGGTCGCTTTTCCTTCGAGCAAGAGAACCAAGGAGCTCACGGCATGCGTTCCAAAACCGCGTTCAAACGTTTCTCCGTTTATGGTCATCTTTTTTCCGTCGAGCGACCGATTCTTTCTAGGGGTACCGTATCCCTGAGTGGCTGCACTCAGATCCAACTCATCAAGCCATACCGTCTGTGCTGCTAACCGGGCCGTTCCGGCAAAATCAAAAAGAACGATCAGACCCAATAAGGCAACCCAACTAATTTTTTTTATACTTTTCATCCTACTTTTTTCTAAAACGTGCGTATGTGTGCTGTTACTTGACGGCACATTTCCACCAGTCAAGGTTGAACAATTCTTTTTTCCCCTTAAACACAAAAAACAGATCGTGAATACCTTTTATAGTCTTCAGCGGTGTGGTACTTGTTTTCCAGCTATCCCCTTCTCCTGACGTTTTCACGGTGATGGTCCCCAACACGGGTCCATCCAGGTTGTCCACCCGAAGTTCAATGTCCCCGCCGTTCAACGAGGCAATATTCATGTCAATTGAGGCGACTCCTTGTGAAAAATCCACTCCCCGCACTTTCATGTAATCACCGTTATGAATCGACGTTACAAACAAGCGGTCAGCTACCTTTTTTCCTTTATTCCAGGAAACGTTCTGTTCCCATTCGGTGACAGTGGTTGTTTTCAATCCTTCACTGTATGCCATCGTTTCGGCCTCATTGCGAACATACGGATTCACGGAACCCAGTGGTTCTACGCCGGCGGTTGACCAAAATGGCAACTTGACAATGGAGCCATCGGCATTATAGGTAATTGACTCCAAACAAATAGATCGCCGCTCGTAGTGCTTCGACATCGTTTGTTTTAGTATCGCATAATTGAAACCGAACACATAGGAATGCCCTTTGTAATCAATGATTCCCGGATGATTCCCGCTTGAACGTTGATCTCCTTCCATGATCATACCCTTGTATTCCCACGGTCCGGTGGGCGAATGGCTCATCGCATAACCAATACCTTCGGGACAACAGGTAGAGGCATAGGCTAGGTAATAGTGCCCCCCACGTTTCCATACCCACGGACCTTCCTGGTAATTGGCCGGCTTGGTCGGTTCTTTGATGATATCGCCCGAATAGGAAATCATGTCTTGATTCAACTTGACATAGTACAAGTTGGGATTCCCCCAATACAGATAGGCTTGACCATCATCATCGATTAAAATGGTTGGGTCAATATCTTGAGAACTATTCTTGATCAAGGGTTTTCCAATGGGATCCTTGAATGGACCGTAAGGACTGTCGGCAACCAGCACACCTATACCGACCCCGTTTGGCAGGGGACAGTATAGGTAGAACTTATTGTTGCGTCGAATGCATTGCGGAGCCCAGGCCCCATTGTCTTGAGGTGCCCACTTAAAATTCTTCAAGGATGCCACAACTCCGTGATCGGTATAATTTACCATATCGGTGGTGGTGTACAACAACCAGTCCTTCATTTCAAAGCCTAAGGCGTTGTCATCATCGTGACCGGCATACAAAAAGACCGTGTCATTATACACCATCGGGGCCGGGTCTGCTGTGTAACTGGTTTGAATGATGGGGTTCTGAGCCATACCCGAAAAAGACCGGATAAAAGCCATCGCCAGTATCAACACAGCCCAAGAATAACTTCTCTTCATAATTTTGTTACGGTTTAAGTAAGCTAATCGTGTATGTAAAGGTTGTTGGGTCGCCATAAACCTTGAATTGTTCCAAGGGTTGAGGACCGCAACTGTTCGAGCCAACGCCAAGGGTCTTGGTTGAAACACACACTACAGTAGACGTGCTGGCCGGAAGATCAATCTTGTATTCGATCGGGTACATGACCTCATCGGTGTGAGGAAGGGCAGCAAATTGCATCAACTTCTCATCCGAATTAATCTGAATGCCGGGCATGCCTTTTCCATACAGTTTGGCCCAGCGTACTTCTTCGTGATTGCCACGTTCCATGGGCTTTTCGTACTCGTACTGTTCGTTCACACCCATGTCGTACACCCCTACCTCAGCAGCAGTCTTACGATCTGAATAATTTTCGAACGGACCACGACCAAAGAACGTCATGCGGTCGAGTTTCTTATTCAACAACATACGAACACCGATGCGGCCAAGGTTGACACGGAAACCAATAAAATTAATCTTGTTTTCCACTTGAATGGTTCCATCACCTTTGATCAGATAGGTCGCCGTATGGTATACGCCAAACCCTTCTTTTCCGTCGGCTTTGGTGGTCGAAACCACTTTAACGGTTGAATTATCAACGGTTTCAACGTTCATTTCAACCGGAGTGTACGCCAGCGTTGTGATGCCATACCGTTCCCACGTGCGGAATGCCCAGTCGTCGTCGTTGCGGTGGGCTGCACGCCACAAATGCACTTTCGGACCACCGGCATCGGCTAACAGTTCTACACCTTGACGTTTTAACTGACTCATAAAGCCTGTTTTCTTATCGAACGCAACCGAAAAACCGGTACCGGTAATGGTTACCTCTTGATCGGTTTGAACCAGGGAAACAGGTGTTGTCACATTGGTTTCCAATACAGGAGGTGTCCCTATTGGCAGCTTGAATTGGGCAGTTGCTACTTCAAAGCCTTTGTCTGCCCAAAGAGTTTTCTCCTTTAACGTGTAGGAAACGCGAAGGTAGTATTCTGCACCGGCTTTTGGACGTGCAATTTTGTAGTTGAGCGTGGCTCTACCAGTACTACGCGGATTAATGGGGCGCATCATAGAGGTTGTACCTTTTGAAATCTCGACACCGTTTTCGGTAATAGTCCAGGAAATATCGAATCCACTCAAGTTAATAAATTGGTATTTGTTCCGAATGGAAATAGCTCCCGTTACGGGATCGGTCAATTCAGTATCTATCCATTGGAAGGCTTTCTTCATTTCGGGATAATGCGGTTTTACGCCACTTCCCGAAGTAGCTCTGTCGTAGGAAACCACCCCCTTGTGAATAAAGTAATGGTCGTTGGGTTGTTCCCCAAAACCACCACCATACGCCAAAATAGGATGTTTGGGGTCACGTTTGTTCCAAAGGGCTTGATCTTGGTATTCCCAAATAGCACCCCCTAAAATTTCCGGATTCTCGTCAAAGACCTTGGAGTACTCGTCGAGCGACCCCATGGAATTGAACATGGCATGCACAAATTCGCAGATATAGAACGGCTTGGTCAACGTTTTATCGTGCGCCGTATTGGCATAGTCCTGTGCTGTTCCGTACATACGTCCGTCCAAATCGGCCGGATTCCGGCTGCCGGTACCGAAGCGTTCGTAATGCACAAAGCGCGTGGAATCCAACGACCTGACTGCATTAAGGGCGGCAATAAAATTGGAACCGGCTCCACCGCATTCATTACCCAATGACCAGATGATGACCGATGGGTGGTTTTTGAAGTTTTCCACATTGGCCACATTGCGGTCAATGATGGCGCCTTTCATGGTGGGTTCTTCGTCAAAACGCCTGTCGTAACCATGGCTTTCACAGTTTGCCTCGGCAACCAACCAAATACCATATTCATCGCACAGCTCGTACCAACGGGGATCGTCGGAATAGTGACTGGTACGGACATGGTTGCAGTTTCCCTGTTTGATAACCTCCAGGTCGCGGATCATTTGTGCCTCGGTAACGGCATGGCCTACGTCCGACCAGTGTTCGTGACGGTTCACACCCTTCAATTTGATGGGCACACCGTTTACCATGAAGACACGCCCTTTGATTTCAATCTTGCGGAAACCAATTTTGGAAGAAAGAATTTCTCCTTCGGAAGTGGTCAATACGATGGTATAGAGGTTGGGGGTTTCCGCCGTCCATTTTTCCGGGTTGGAAACAGGAAATGAAACCCGGAGTTGTTGTTCCTGTTTTGCGTTCAGTGCTGTTCCGGTTACACTGCCTTTGGTTATTTCTTTTCCTTCCTTGTCGTAAAGTGTTGCGGTAAAGGTCTGAACCTTTGACTTGCTGTCCCCAAAATTCTTAATCTTGGCAACAACATCAACAGTTCCATCCCTGTAGCTTTTATCCAAATCGGGTTTTACGAAAAAGTCACGGACGTGAACCTGAGGTGCACTCCATAGGGTCACGTTACGGAAAATACCGTGCAGACGCCACATATCCTGGTCTTCCAACCACGTGCCCGAACTGTATTGATAGACTTCAACTGCCAGGGTGTTTTTGCCGGCCTTTAGATACTTGGTCAGGTCAAATTCCGCTGTATTGCGGCTGTTTACGCTAAATCCAACTTTTTCACCGTTTACCCAAATAAAGAATCCACTGTCCACTCCATCAAAGGTGATGAATACACGACCGTTCAACCATTTAGCCGGAACGTTAAAGTCTCTGCGGTAGCTTCCTACCGGATTGCGTTCCTTAAAGGCGGTGTACCATTTATCGGGTTCACTCATGACATGAGGAAAATCCTTTTTGATGGTATATCCGTTATTTCGGTAAAAGGGCGTTCCATATCCTTGCACTTCCCAGTTGGAAGGCACGGGTATTTCTTTCCACCCGGACACATCGAAGGTAGGTTTGTAGAAATCAACGGGGCGATCCTCCGGAATGGGCACCCAATTGAATTTCCACATGCCGTTCAGACGAATGCATAACGAAGAAGCATGCCGCTTGGCTACCAATGCTTCCTGTAAGTTCGCATAGGGCATCAACGTGGCATGGTACGGTTCTTTATTGATTCCCAGCAGTTCAGGGTTTTCAATTTCAGACGGGATAAAGGCTCCGGCTCCATTGGCATTTATACTAAGTACCAGTAGAAAAAACAAACAACCAAATAGATTCTTTTTCATGTTTGTAGATATATACATGTATCTGTACACTGATTAGTTTACGTCTTCTGTTTCCAACAGTTCAATGGGGGTAAATTCGAGATAATCCAGCATGAATTGCGTGCCATTTGAATTTGAACCGAGACTGATTGCTGTAAAATAATGCTTCTTTGATTCCGTGAATGTATAAATACCCAGCACCCGACGCAGGCAGCGAGGGCTTACGCGTGTGTTAAGCGAATTGTACACGCTTTTATTTGCAGATCCAAAACAGGCAGCACCTTTCATGTATCCACGATTGTGCATCATTTTATCATTTTCATACCCCTGAGGGTCTTCACTATTTGTACCTGGTTCTTGCCAACCCACACCCGGGTCTGAAGCCATTAACGATAAATCCAAGGGAATACCACAGGGAAGACTGTCCCAATACAATTGAGCGATACCGCGTTGTGGTGTTGCCTGATAGCCCATACGTATTTCATACGTGCCGGCAGGGATGGGCGACGTTTTAATGGAAAAATTATAGGTACCGTTTAAGAAAAACTCGTCACCTTGGTAATCTTCCCATGTATCAGTGGCACCCAAGTAGCTTAAACGGCAGTTGGGTGTACCTGTGAAATTTTCAACATACGTCTGAGGCAATAAATAATAATGGGTCTTGCCTACCACGCCGGAAACCGCTGTGGGGTTATTACCACGCATATTGTTGTTTGCAAACTCGGGGAAAAATGAAGCTACATCTAAACGCAAGCGCTTTGTCGTTTGATCGCCCAGGTATTTTCTCGAATAGATAACTGGCTTATTAATACCGTGGTAGTAACCGTTTAAGGAGCCACCGTCTGGTTTGTTTTGGTCGTTTGTAAACATACACCCTTGATCGGGGTCACCCAAATCAAAGACACCAAATATATGGTTGGGATCGCTCATCATTTCCGGGCTGATGACTTTGCCCATCTTATCATAAACCACCTCTATCAGTGTATTCTCCAGCATTGTCTCAATGTACTCATACATTGGATACTGCGCAAAATGATGGGGTGTGAAAAGGTCCTTGACAAATCGGCTGCTTAATAAGATCCTGTCAAAGCAATGAAATGACATAAACCGATTCAAGTAATTTTTCCGGTCCGTCATGTCGCTGATATTATCCGCATCGTGATGGAATGTTTCAGCATAGTAATATTTAGCCAACTTTGCCAAGTCGCCCGGTGTGTGGATGCCATTTTCCAAGCCTGGTATATTTGGGTATTTACACTTGGCCAAATCGGCATCCGATACGGCCAATATGGTATATCCAAACTTCCTGGCGGTTGGATGTTCTTCAGGAACAGTATGAGTAGCCAAGTAGCGTGTATCGGCTTTAGGGTCGAACGACTCATCTTCTGCAGGAGATAAATTCATGATGCTTGAAAGACCGGTTATTGCCAATGCCCTACCATAAATACTGTACAAGCTGTCGCCTTCGAATACTTCTCCAAGCTTAATGCGTGCAGGTGCTATTACCTTACCAATAATGTGAATATATCCATTATGGCGTTTGATATCACGCGTTAAAATAGGAGACGTTCGATTGATATAAATATGGTCCGTTGAAAATGAAACACTCAAAAAACGGCCACTCATGGACTGAGAGCCAAGTGCTCCTTTATTCATGTCCATTGTTCGAATGGTATCTCCCTTTATGATGTGATTGTAACAGAAGATCTTTATTTCTTTCAATGACAACTGATTGATTGATGTAATGTTGTGATTTCCATCAAGATCCTCAAGAGTGGCCAGGTAAGTTTCGATTGCTTCATTTGTGGGAGCAAATACCGTATAACTACCATAGGCTTTTAACAGTCCCATCACACCCGTCGTGTCGAGCATGGTGGTAAACAACGAAAAAGTGGCAGGATTGTTCTGTAAATATTCGCCAATCAGTTCCTCCTTAATAACGGGAAATGTTCCTTTCAAATCTTCCCTGCAACTTTGGAAAACGAGCATTAGACTAAACAAAGTACAATAGAACAAGCGCGAGCGTGTTAGTAATTTGAAAAAATTCATGAGTTTGGTATTGGTTTAAGGTATGTTGAATAGAAAGTGCAGCCCCCTTTGCAGGATACCTGCCAGTGGGGCTGGCACTTTCTCTATTATCAGGTTTTATTTGTTATTCGTTATATGGAAGTAATCGAACGATACGTCAAACGGTGAACTAGGTTTGGTGGTATCTGAATTAAAATAAAACACGCTCTTCATTCCCTGAATGATGATACCATCACAAACTAGCAGACCAGCCTTGATGTCCTTGAGCAAACTGGTGCCTGCAGCAACCTTGTCAAACTTCGTTCCATCCGTTGAATAGGTGGCGGTGTAGGTGCCTTGTTTCTTTTCCAGTCTCAGTATGATTCCGTTCTCTCCCGTGGCAGCACTTTTTAAGTTTAAGGAACCCATCGATTTGGCAATGCCGTTTTCTTCAATGATCAAATCCAAGGTGCCAGGTCTTGTTTCATCAGCTCCTGGAACCTGTCTGCCCTGCGAACTCTTGGTCTGAGCCCTGAGGACAAACTTCACAAAGTTGTCATCATCTTGGTAAGCGAGGATACCGGTATTTTCCGGTTGAGAAGGATTGCGTGAGCAAACCAGCTTGGTGTCGATGGTCCAGTCGTTGTTGGCACTTTGAAGCAAGATGTTCTTGGCATTATTGGTGCCTTCTGAAATGTCACCGACTTCGCTGGTGATGGTCAACATACCGGCTTTCTTCAACAAGCTGCTGGTAGCAGGATTGTTGCGTACCCACTGCCATTGTTTGCCAAACGGCGAGGCGTTGAATTCTTCGCTAACGGATGCTACGTCAAAGTTGAAAAAGTACAGATTTTTTTCCTGTGAGATTTCATCCAGGTACTTGACAACTGCGGTTCCAGGAATGCCCTTGGCTTGTTCAACTTCAACCTTGATTCCGCTTGATTGGGCAGTAGCACTAACCACGGGAATTTTAGCGTTGGCTGTCATCAGATAGCTGTATGCCTTGTTTTCCTGCGTAAATCCTTCAACGTTTTTACCGTCTATCAAGATGGATTTTGGCGTCAAATCGGGCATCACCTTGACGGGGCAACTGTTCGATACAGTTTTTCCGTTAATGGTTACACTGGCCTTAATCAGGGCAACTCCCACTCCGGTAGCTGTGACTTTTCCAGTTGCATCAATGGTAGCAACAGCCGAGTTGTTGGTCGTATAGGTTACTTTAGTGCGCTTCATGTCGGCAAAACTGTCATCCGATAAAGCAGCTGTAATGCTGGTTGTCATCGTGTTACCTGGTTTCAGGACCAGCTTTTCGGCTTCAATAACGACGGTCTTGAGCACAGGCGTGTAGGTTCCACCCATGATGGCTTTCACCTGACCTTTGATATCCTTGGAGGAAGCTCCGATTTCAAAGACATAGTTGCCCTTATCAAACATGATGTGTTTGTTCTTGGTATCCCAGAACCACAAATCGGCGCAATCCACTTCAATGGATACTTTTCTCGTTTGGCCGGCAGGGATGGTTACCCGCTTGAAACCTCTGAGTCGTTTGATGGGACGTTCCAGCGAAGCCGGGCTATCGGGTGTCTTAACGTAAATCTGTACCACTTCGTCACCTTCCACACTGCCGGTATTTTTCACGTCAACGGTAATCGTTACCTTATCATTGGGCGTTATCGCACTTTTGCTGATGGTGAAATTGCTGTAAGCAAAGGTGGTATAGGAAAGGCCGTATCCGAATTCATAGGAAACATCCTTTTTGAAATACATGTAGGTTCTGCCGTTCTTACCGTTACCACCTCTCAGCGTATAGTCGTTGAGGTCGTTCAAATCGTCGATAGACTTGTACCAAGTAAGGCTGGATTTACCACCGGGGTTAACTTCGCCAAACAAGATCTTGGCCATGGCTGCACCCTGGGCTTGTCCGTTATAACCGGTAAAAATGATGCCGGGGATGTTTTGATTGTTCTTGAATTGCTCCACTTCCACCATACCCATACCTTGAATTACAACGATGGTGTTTGGATTGACAGCTGCAACCGCTTTGATCAATTCATTTTGATTACCCGGCAGCCTGATGGCAAATCGGTCTGATTCCTCACGACCGGTAGATTGGTCGGTTCCAACAAAGAGAATGGCTACGTCAGCAGAGGCTGCCATATCCAGTGTTTCCTTATCTTGAGCGGGCGCTTCAGCTTCACGGTAAACCAATACAATGGTTTGCGGACCGGCTATGCCCAAGGTGTTAATCTTGACAGAAATAGGCTTGGAACGTCCACCGCCCATACCGCCGAATCCACCCATGCCGCCCATGCCACCAGGAGCGCCACCGCCACCTTGGGCAGCACCGGCTATTTTTTGAGTGGCTAGAACGTTACCCGTCTTTGACACAACACGGATCTCGATGGTGCCTCCAGCACCGGATGCACTTGCATTCAAACGAATGGAATCAAGATTGGTGACATCAATGTTGTTGTAGGCAGTCCAGTCCCCATCTTTGATGCCTCTGATGGATGCAGCTCCCCTACCCGATGTGATCAAACCGCTGGATGATGCATCAAACTTGATGGCATCGTAGTCCTTGGTAACTCCTTTGCTTACCGTTGTAAAACCGGTAATTGACAAGAAATCGGTCCTTTTGGCGGTGTTTCCACTTTCTCTTGAAACGACTTCGATGTTCAATTTGTGTTCAGCAATGTAGTTTTTAAGACCTGCCAATGGAGAAATTTTGTATTTTGCTTCAGGTTCTCCCGAGTAGTCACCCAATTCTACCTTGTCGGCTTGTGGACCCAATACGGCAATTTTCTTGATGGAGCCGGTATTTAATGGCAACACTTTTTTTCCGTTCTTGACAGAAGCATTGTTCTTCAACAATACGATTGTCTTGGTTGCAATTTCCAGTGCAAGAGCGTTGTGAGACGGATTGTTGATGATGCTGGGCTTGATGCTTGCATAGGGAACGATGTTCTTGGGATCAAACTCGCCCAATCTCATTCGGATTGTATAGGTATTTACCAATGCCCTGTCCATATCGGCTTCAGTGATCAAACCCTGCTTTAGGGCCTCCAAGGCGTTTCCCTGGTACATGCTTCCGCAGTCGGAGTCAACACCGGTCTTCAAGGCCATGGCAACAGCTTCAGGTCTGCTTTTTGCATAACGGTGGCTGTTAATCACATCGGATACAGCATCACAGTCGCCTGTTACATAACCGTCCAAGCCATAGGTCCTTTTGGCAATCGTATCGACCAAAAATTTGCTTGCAGACATGGGGACACCATTCACTGCATTGTACGCCGACATGATGGCAGGCAACTTATCTTTTTCAATCAGTCTCTTGTAGGGCAACAGGTAAAATTCCCTCATGTCCCTGTCGTCCATGTTTGCGCTTCCATTGTGGCGGTTAAATTCAGCGTTGTTGGCAAAAAAGTGTTTGCCGCAAGGCACTGCCTTTAAATAAAGGGGGTCATTGCCCATTAAGCCTCTGATGAAACCGCTTCCAATCTGTGCGACTTGGAAAGGGTCTTCGCCGAATGTTTCAGCGGTGCGTCCCCATCTCGGGTCACGAGCCGGTTCAATTACCGGTGACCAGTAGGTAAGCGTGAAAATAATATCATTATTGAACCCTCTGGCCTCGTTTCCTATGGCTTCGGTTTCACGTTTGATGAGTTCAGGATCCCAGGTACAACCCACAGCCACGCTGTTCGGAAAAGAGGTCGCCGTCTTTCCGGCGTTGTCGTTTCTGCCCACGACGCCGTGTAGCGCTTCTCCCCACATATCGTACTTGTTTACACCAAGACGAGGAATGGGAGGCATCGTGTTGCCCAGCTGGGTTTGCTTTTCTTCCAAGGTCATGCGGGAGACCAAGTCAACCGCTCTTTCTTTAAACGAATAAGCTGTGTTTAGGTAAATTGGCTTCTTATTCACATCGTTGGCTGAAAAAGCCGTCAATATCGAAAAAGAGCACACAACCAACAGCATGCTTTTTAAAAGAATTTTTTTCATCGTAATTTGGTTTTATTTATAAATGACTGCATAGTTTCTAATGGGACTTATTTTTCAATGGGAACCAACAGGGCAACAAATCCACCCCTGCCGAGCACCCTTACTTTAATCGTGCTTGATTTATCAACGACACTATACTGCGTCACAATTTTTTTATCGTGCTCACCATCGGAGATCAAGGTCAGCTTGTAAGATGTATTGGTTGACAAAAAGTTTAATGAAACGGTTTTGTTTCTTGCAGACCGTTCAGCGCTGATGCCGCCCACATACCAGCTGTTTCCTTTTCTCCTGCCCATGACCACGTCTCTGCCTGGATTTCCTTCTACCAACTTGGTATCGTCCCAAGCAGTGGGTACATCCTTAAGAAATTGCTTGGCCGCATCGGGCAAATCCATGTAACCTTCAGGTCTGTCCGCAAAATGCTGTATGCCTGATTCAAATACCACACTCAAGGCCAGTTCATGACCATAAGAAGTGATGTGAGGAAATTGAGAATTGGTAAACGTAACCGGGGTGTAATCCATGGCACCAACCACATTCCGGGTAAAGGGCAACAATGTGTTGTGTTCAGGAGCTGATGTAGTAAATTCAGGGCCGTTGTTGTACCATTCGGCTCCGCGTACGCCCTCGTTGGTCATCAGGTTCGGGTAGGTGCGTTCCCATCCACGAGGGACCATGCAACCATGGAAGTACACCATCATCTCGAAAGCAGCGGCATCATCCAGTAT
>Ga0302289_1000057_pt1 | contig 67342 bp, 53 predicted proteins | sample III_Fen_N1_2_FD_194552 | JGI IMG/M metagenome (GOLD analysis project Ga0302289, IMG submission 194552) | Peat permafrost microbial communities from Stordalen Mire near Abisko, Sweden - III_Fen_N1_2 | ecosystem: Environmental > Terrestrial > Soil > Wetlands > Permafrost | place: Sweden: Abisko... | reverse complement strand
TCTACGGGCTGGCTCGGGTGGTTTCTTCCTTTGCTGTAGTAGGCCGCCAGCTTAGCGCCATATAACAACGTCTCCACCTCCGGCTCCTGCTCTGTGCGCAGAATCACATGCGAACCGGGGATGCCTTGGGCATGTAACCAAGTCTCATTACCGCGCGCATGCAGGGTCAGGCGATCGTTCTGTAATGAATTCTTCCCTACCAGTATCTCCGTGCCATCTGCTGCCACAAACCGATAAGGCTTGCCTTCCTGTAGCTTCTTCTGTTTACGTGCCACAGGGTCAGGGCGTACATAGCCGCTTTGCACCAGCAGATATCGGATTTCCGCAAGGTCGGTCGACGTTACACACTTATCCAAATCATCCAGTGCGTTTTCCAGAAGCTCCAGTTCCCCTTCGATCGTCACAAGCTGCTCCCGCGCATACTGTTCTGCACCTTTGGCTTTTCGGTACTTTTTATAGTATGCCTGAGCATTTTTCGCGGGCGTGAGCTGCGTGGAAAGAAGTATCTTTACCGTTCTCTGTTCCTCGTCATAATAGTTGACAACCTCAACCTCCGCCATACCTTTGGGTATTTGATGAAGGTTGGCGGTCAACAACTCTCCAAAAATACGGTTCTGATCCGCTTTTTCGCTCTCCAGAAGGGTCTCCATCATCATCGCCTTCTTCTTTTCAAGGCGCGCAATGTTGGTTTTAATATGTTTTTGTAACCCCGCGCTACGCTGCTGCATGCGCATATGCAAATCGCGTCCAAGATAGAATGCATCCATCGCGGCACTGAGATTCGGGTGCGGATTTTGACGCTCGAGATCATAAGTGATGTAGGGGAATGGGAAATAATCCACCGCCAATCCCGTTTCATCCGAGAGCACAACCGGCGCAGCACGCTTTGCCAAACCAGCATAAAAAGCGATGATCGATGTGGCAACCCTCAGCACATCCAGTGTGTCACAGGGTGTGGAGCGCTCCACCCCAATCTGTGCGCAAACTTCCCTGGCACATACGCCCGCCATGCCCGCGATGCACTCAATCAAGCCCTTGTCGAGTGGGCAGGTCAGTGCAGACAGCTTCATCGCGAGCGCTTCCACGGTCAAGGTGTCGGGGTGCAGCTTATCCTGTACGGGCGGCATGGCAAAATGTACCCCCGGTAAAAGTACACGCACGCGGCTCATTTCGCTGTTGACGTGGTGGATGCAGTCAATAATGACATTTGTGTCGTCAATCAGGGTCAGGTTGCTGTAGCGACCCATCAGTTCCAGTACCAGCGTCTTTTTCACGGGGTCACCCAGTTCGCCCATGCAGTCAAAGGTCATCAGCAGCACACGGTCGCCGTCGAGTTGATGCAGGTCACACAGCCTCGCCCCTTGCAGGTGCTTGCGCATCAGCATGCAAAACATTGGCGGCTCAGCGGGGTTTTCAAAGGTCTGTGTTGTGAACTGCGCCCGTGCCTGATTGGCATTGGCGCTCAGAAGCAGCTTATAATTACCGCCATTGCTGCGCAGCAGCAGCAGCAGTGCATCCCGTTCCGGCTGGTTGACACGCTCCACGCGACCGCCCACAAGCGCCTCCCGAAGCTCCTTTTCCAAAAAGGACAGGGTAAATCCATCCATGGGCATCGCTTTCGCCTCTTTTACTACAAAGTCCACATGATGATAGCACAAACAGGCTCACTGCGCAATCGTAAGCATGCTGGACATCCCCAGGAAAAACCCTTATAATACCTGTATTCAACGCAAAACTCATCAATGAGCGATGAGCTTTGAGGATCGGAAGGATGTGCGACGGATGAATCGTTCGGATGGGCGCTTACCCATGCAGGCCAGACCCTGCTTGATTGAGCCAGACTATATGAAAACGGCGGACGGCAGTTGCCTGATTGCTGTTGGGAATACAAAAGTCATTTGTACTGCCAGTGTGGAGGAAGGCGTTCCTCCCTTCCTGCGTGGACAGGGGCGCGGCTGGGTAACAGCAGAGTATGCGATGCTTCCCGCCTCCACCGGCAAACGTAAAGCACGAGATGGCATCCATAAAGATGGCCGCAGTGTGGAAATTCAACGGCTCATCGGACGTTCGCTCCGGCAGGCGGTAGACATGACGTGGCTTGGCGAGCGGACCATTACCCTGGATTGCGATGTGCTGCAGGCCGATGGCGGCACTCGCACCGCATCCATTACCGGCGCATATGTGGCGCTCATCATGGTTATCCACAAACTGCATAACAATGGCCTGCTTACGCAAAATCCGATCATCAGTCAGGTGGCTGCCATCAGTGCGGGCATTGTTGACAATACCCCGCTGCTGGACCTATGTTACAGCGAAGATAGCTCTGCTCAAACAGATATGAATCTGGTGATGAATCACCGGGGCGAATTTATAGAGTTGCAGGGCACCGGCGAAGGCCGGGCCTTTACGAAGCGAGAATTGGAGACCCTTACAGACTATGGCCGTGCAGGGGTGCGTTCCCTTATGCGCAGCCAACGCCAAGCGATTCAGGGGCGAGGAGATCATCTGATTCCCCTGCCACGCCTTGTGGTCGCCTCCGGCAACACCCATAAACTTAAGGAACTGCGTGCCATCTTCGGCGGAGTGTGTGAACTCATTTCCATGCAGGAAGCAGGTTTCACAGATGAGATCGATGAAACCGGCGATACCTTTGAAGCCAACGCAACCCTCAAGGCGGAAGCCGTCATGCGAGCCACCGGCCTGCCGACAATCGCTGATGACAGCGGCCTGTCTGTAGCAGCACTGGGCGGTGAACCCGGCGTGCACAGCGCCCGCTATGCCGGAGCGCACGGGGACGATAGCGCGAACAACCGTCTTTTGCTCCAAAACATGGAGGCGATGGAAGATCGCCGCTGCAAATTTGTCTGCGCAATGGCGCTGGCTCTGCCCGCTGAAACAACAAAAACCGTGGTTGGCGAATGTGAAGGCACACTGCTTCAGGAAAGCAGAGGTCAGAGCGGCTTTGGATACGATCCGCTCTTCCTGTACGAGTCCGGCGTGACGTTTGCCCAGATGAGTGAAGCTGAAAAAAACAGGGTCAGCCATCGTGCCCATGCATCCGAAGCTATGCGAAAGGTGTTGCGGGAGGTGCTGTAAATTATGAAGATCGTCGCTTTCAGCGACAGTCACGGCAATCGCGGTCTACTGCGGGATGCGGTGGAGATGGCGATGCGGGGCTCCCCTGTCGATATCTGCATCCATTGCGGCGATGGCGCTCGTGATATGGATGCAGTGACCCCCATCCTGCGCGACAGGTATCCGAACATCCGCATCTATTCGGTACGGGGTAACTGTGATATCGGCGCGTTTGATTTGCCTACGCTGGAGTATTTTGAGGCGAATGGCGTGCGGATGATCGCTACGCATGGTCATCTCTATGGCGTGAAAACAGGCTATGAAAGCCTGTTGTGCGCCGCGGAAGACAAAGGAGTAAAGGTGGCATTTTTCGGTCATACCCACCATTCGCTGCTTGAACCCGTCAGGGGAATCTATCTCATTAATCCCAGTGCTATCTGCCAGCATCTGTCGGGCAACATCGCCTACGCTCAGGTGATGATTGAGGCAGACGGCAAAATTCGCGCCGATCTGATGAAATGGCTCTTTTGATCTCACAATGAGTCCTGGCTCCTATACCCCTTCTATCCAAACCGCCCGTTCCTCGGGACAGGCGGTTTCATTGTGCCGAAAAAGCGATATATTTTTACCGTATCCTGTTGACATCTCAGCAGGCTAGTGCTAATATGTTTTATAAATCCGACGAAAACGGTCGGGTATTGGAAAGGAAACGGGATGAGGCTATCAACACGCGGCCAATACGGGCTGTACGCTATGTACTACCTTGCCGATCACAAGAACGAAGGACCCCAGAGCCTTCAGAGCATTGCATCCACCGGTGTACCTAAGCAGTACCTTGAGCAGCTTTTGGGGAATCTCCGGCGTGCGGGGTTGGTAACCACAGTGCGGGGCGTACAGGGGGGCTATCAAATTGCCAAAGCACCGGCCGAAATCAGCATCCTGGATGTGATTGATGCGATGGAAGGCCCCCTTGAACTGAGCGAATGCATGACGGACGAGGGGCACTGCACCCGATCCTGCGGATGCCCAGTTCGGCGAGTATGGCAAAAGCTGACCGATTCCATTAACCACGAATTAGCCGGGCTGACGCTTGGCGATATGTTTAACCAAACGAACGAATGCGAGGCAGACCATCATGAGTGACAAGCGAATCATCTATTTGGATAACGCAGCGACCACAGGGGTGCGCAAGGAAGTGCTTGATACCATGCTCCCCTACTTTTCGGAGCACTATGGCAACCCCAGTTCCATCCACAGCGTAGGGCGTGATGCCAAGCGCGCAGTGGAAAATGCCCGCAAGCAGGTGGCTGCTGCGATTGGTGCCCAACCGCAGGAAATTTATTTTACAGCGGGCGGCAGCGAGAGCGATAACTGGGCAATCCGATCCATTGCCGAAGTACTGGAGAAAAAAGGAAAACATATTATCACCAGCAGCATTGAACACCACGCGGTGCTGCACACCTGTGAATATCTTGAAAAGAAACGCGGTTACCGCGTTACATACCTGCCAGTGGATGAATTTGGCCGTGTAAGCGTTGCGGATGTGAAGAATGCCATCGCGGAAGATACAGTCTTGATTACCATTATGACCGCGAACAACGAGATTGGCACCCTTCAGCCCATTGCGGAGATTGGCAAGATTGCTCACGAAGCCGGCGTATTATTCCACACTGACGCAGTGCAGGCCATCGGTGCTATTCCTGTCCAAGTGGATGCCCTCAATGTTGACTTGCTTTCCATGTCCGCGCATAAGTTCCATGGCCCCAAGGGTGTTGGCGCGCTTTACATCCGCAAGGGAGTACGCATCAGTAACCTGATCTATGGCGGAGGGCAGGAGCGTAACCTGCGTGCGGGTACTGAAAACCTTGCCTCCATCGTCGGGATGGGCAAGGCGATCGAGTTAGCCGTAGCCGAGCAACCTGCCTATGCGGCCCGTATGACCCTGTTGCGTGACAAACTGATCGACGGCATTCTTAGGAGCATTCCTGAAGTGCGTCTGAATGGCCATCGTACCGAGCGCCTGCCCGGCAATGCGAATGTCAGCGTGCGCTATATCGAGGGCGAGTCTCTTTTGATGCGACTGGATCTGGTTGGTGTGGAAGCATCCAGCGGTTCTGCCTGCACCAGTGGCAGCCTTGACCCCTCTCATGTGCTTTTGGCCATCGGTCTTCCCCACGAAATTGCCCATGGCAGCCTTCGCCTGACGCTTGGCATCGGCAACACAGAAGAGGATGTACAGTATGTGCTGAAAGTGCTGCCCGGCATCGTAGAAACCCTTCGCGCCATGAGTCCCCTCACCCAGCCGACCTGCATCGCCTGATCGATGCTGCATCGTCATTCACCTCTGATTGTATCAACGGTATCGCACTGAACGATTAGGTAGCAAACCAACAAAAAGATTGCATCATGCAAGGAGGAATATACTGTGTACTCTGAGAAAGTCATGGATCACTTTGAAAATCCCCGCAATGTCGGTGAAATCCCCGACGCTTCCGGCACAGGAACTGTCGGTAACGCTAAATGCGGCGATATCATGAAAATGGACATCAAGGTAGAAGATAACATCATTACTGATGTTAAATTCAAAACCTTTGGTTGTTGCGCCGCCGTCGCAACCAGCAGCATGGCCACAGAAATGATTAAGGGCAAGACCGTAGATGAAGCGCTAAGCTTAACAAACAAAGCGGTCGCCGAGGCGCTGGACGGACTGCCTCCCGTTAAAATGCACTGTTCCGTGCTGGCGGAGGAAGCAATACACGCCGCACTTGAAGATTATCACACGAAGCATCCGCAGGGCTGATGCCTGGACGGAGCCAAACACAGCATCAGGCCGGCGATATCAATGCGCCGGCTTGGCTTGCGCTTTGGCCTGTTCATGCACGTACCCCTGTGTAAGCGAAAGGAATTCATATGCCCGATATCCATGGAAATATTGATGGGGTTCGCAACACCATATTGACAGAGTTGAAAGCCATTTACGACTTTCCGATTCCGTCCGATCATTTTATACCGCGGGATCTGCTTTCGCAGCTCTGCGGCTATTCTGCCTTTCTTAACCGCGAAATTGCCATCTACATTACCCGCTACGGCGAAGTGGTTGACCTGTTCATCGGCAAAGCGGATAGCGTTGATCTGCCGGATGTACGTTTGCGTCGCAGCGACCGGCGTCTTTCCATGGTTCGCTGTATACATACCCATCCGCGCGGTTCAGGACAATTGAGCGATGTGGATGTGAGTGCCCTGCTTTCCATGCGCTTTGATGCCATCTGCGCCGTTGGGGTGGATGAAAACGGTCACCCTTCCGACGCACAGGCTGCTTTTCTCAATCCCGCCAATCATGGCGACGTACTGCGTACGGAACTTGTAAATGCCAACCGTCTCCCAGACTCGGAGTGGCTTGCCAAAATCGAAGAGATTGATGAGGAGTTTCTCATTGAAGATCGACAGACTGCCAGTTCGATTGAAAAGGCGATCCTCGTCGGCATCGAGAGTGAGGAATCCCTTACGGAATTACGCGCGCTGGCCAAAACAGCTGGAGCTGAAACCTTGCTGACCGTTCTTCAGAAGCACCAGAAGCCGGATAAAACGTACTGCATCGGCAAGGGCAAGGCGGAAGAACTTGCGCTTACCTGTCAGGCGCTTAAAGCGGATGTTGTAATTTTTGACGAGGAACTCAGCGGCGCGATGCAAAAGAATCTCGAAGAACTGCTTCGCATCAAGGTTGTCGATCGCACCGCGCTGATTTTGGACATTTTCGCAGCACGGGCAAACACGCGCGAAGGCAAACTGCAAGTGGAAATGGCACAGCTCAAATACCGCTCCCAGCGACTGCTGGGGCAAGGTCTGGCCCTCAGCCGCCTGGCTGGTGGCATCGGCACACGCGGCCCCGGCGAGAGCAAGCTGGAAGTCAACCGTCGCCGAATCCGCGAACGACTGAATGATTTGGAACAACAGCTCAATACCCTTGAACGCCAGCGCACCTTGCGCAGGCAGGATCGGGAAAAGCGGCAAACGCCGGTTGTGGCGCTGGTAGGTTATACCAACGCGGGCAAATCCACTCTTTTTAACCGTATGACAGGCGCAAGCGTTTATGTACGGGATGAGCTGTTTGCCACACTGGACAGTGTCAGCCGCCCCATAGAACTCCCCCACAGCGGAACAGCTCTATTGGTGGATACCGTCGGTTTTATCCGCAAACTGCCCCATGAACTGGTGAAGGCGTTTCGCTCCACTCTGGAGGAAGCCGCTTTGGCAGATTTGATCGTGATTGTTTCCGACGGGGCGAACCCAGAGATGGCGCAACAACATGCAACCGTGCTGGAAGTGCTGGAAAGTTTAGGCGCAATGGATGCTCCCCGCATTGATGCCCTCAACAAATGCGACCTCTTCCCGCCCACACCGGATACGCTACCCGGAGCTGTACCTATCAGCGCGGTGGACGGTGCAGGCGTGGATGATCTGCTCAACCGTATCGAAGCTACGCTGAATGAAGGTATGAAAACCTACCGGTTGTTGATTCCCTTCGCCAACTATGGTTTGCTGGATAAATTGCATCGTACCGGGGGTATCTATTCACAGGAACACCGTGAAGACGGCGTGCTTGTGGAATTGCACGCGGACGAACGATTTGTAAAAAGTGCGTGTAAAGAAGGAGCTCGTCTGATGGACGACGAAAAGGACTAGTTGTGTTTTGAACCATTTGCTGGGAGCGTGAAATTTTTGATCCTCGAGAAGATTGTTTCCATTGTTGCGTTGTCCGCCACACTGCTGAAGGGCGGCATGGATATGGCAATGCCTGATAAAAACATCGATGGCACCTTTTATCTGGTTAATCGTCAGCATACGATCAGCGGGAGTTATATCCCCGATGTTCGCTTCGTTGATGTGTACGGCATGAAACAATCCATGAAGGATATCGCCGCTTCCGCACTGGAAGAGATGTTTGCAGCCGCCAAAGCGGATAAAGTCGGGTTGGCATCGGTTTCAGGGTATCGCAGCTATGCCAAACAGCAGACCATCTATTCTCGCAAACAGCAGAAAACCGATGAAGCAACCGCCGATTCCCTGGTTGCTTTGCCCGGCTCAAGCGAGCATCAGTTGGGCATGGCCATGGATCTTGCGCAAAAAGGCGGCTCTCAGTTGAACTCCGGATTTGGAAAAACCAAGGCAGGTCAATGGATATCCGCAAATGCCTACCTTTACGGTTTTATCATTCGCTATCCGGAAGATAAAACGGATATTACGGGCTACGCTTTTGAGCCTTGGCATGTGCGCTATGTTGGCAAACAGTATGCCAAGGAAATAATCGAGTCAGGCGAGGCGATGGAGACTTACGTTTCGGCTCATCGGCTGGAAACCTATGATTTCCTGATCAAACAAACGAGTGAGGTGCTCCCATGAAGAGACTGACCGCCATACTCCTCGCATTGGCTATCTTTGCCTGTTTGCCCCTTGCTTTATCAGAAACACAATGGACTTTTTTAGTTTCACTGACGGAGTTGCAAAGTGATCACGCGATTCTCGTTAACCGAAGCCATATGGTGGACGCAAGCTATAAACCGACTGATCTGGTGAAGGTCAACGTCAAGTGTGCTTCCAGCGCAAAGATTGAGCTTCGGGAAGTAGCGGCGCAAGCGCTGGAGCAAATGTTTGCGGATGCTCTGCTTGTAACGGATTACACCTACAAAGTCAAAGGCAGTGACGGCACGTGGTCAGATAAACAGTTTAACAGCAGCACCGGCTTGCGCTTGCTGCTTAAAAGCGGTTATCGCAGTTATGGCACACAGGAAACCACCTACAACAACTATCTTGCCCGCAACGGCGGCAAAGATGACGGCATCAGCAGCCCTCCAGGCGCCAGTGAGCACCAGACGGGACTTGCCTGTGACGTGTTGAGCGTCGATTATAGCGCCACAAACAAATACATGAATGATTCTTTCTATCAGACACCGGAGGCTCAATGGATGGAAGCAAGTTGTTATGCCTACGGCTTCATCCTCCGCTATCCGCAAAGCAAGGAAGATATCACGATGGTGCCCTACGAACCGTGGCATTTACGCTATGTCGGCCGCGAAATAGCGGGATATATCAAAAACTCCGGTCTTTCTTTGGAAGAGTTTACAGATACTTGGCAAAGCGCTTTAACCGATTTTAAAGCCGCCGGGGGTGATGTGGACGCTCAGCTTTTATTGGAGAGCACGCGTAAATCCAACGGAATTGAGTCCACCGTTCTGGATGTGTATGGCGAAGATGGGGATGCAGAAGTATCGCTTTCCTTTTAAACAACCATAGAACCGTACAACCGCAATCGGCTGTGCGGTTTTCCATAGAGCGCTCTTTACATTTCCCGCAAAAAACGGTAGAATAATGAAGACTTTAGCGATCGTAGAACTGAGATGAGGATTGATGATATGGGAAAGACAATTGCCATCACCAACCAAAAAGGTGGGGTCGGAAAAACCACTACGGCAATTAACCTGACCGCCTGCCTTGCGGAGATCGGCAAGAAAATCCTCTTGATCGATCTGGATCCTCAGGGAAACTCAACCAGCGGCTTAGGTCTGCGTGCAGGCAGCTCCACAGTTTACGAAGCGTTGATGGGGCGCACAACGTTAGCCGCGATCATCATAGAAACCGGTATCCCCAACCTTCGGCTAGCACCCGCCGATATTCGGCTAGCCGGTGCGGAACTGGAACTGGTGGATATGGACGAGCGCGAGTTCCGTTTGAAGCGAGCGTTGCAAACCATCGAAGGAGAATATGATTTCATCTTTATTGACTGCCCTCCCTCATTGGGTTTGCTTACCGTGAATGCGCTCGCGGGAGCGCAGCGCGTGCTGATTCCTATCCAATGTGAGTATTATGCGCTGGAAGGTGTATCCAGCCTTGTCAATACCATTAATCGCGTGAAACATACCTTTAACCCCGGATTGGATATTGAAGGCGTGCTGCTTACCATGCTGGATGGGCGAACCAATCTCGGCCTGCAGGTGGTCGATTCCGTTAAGAAACACTTTAAAAACAAAGTCTATTCCACCGCCATTCCTCGCAACGTAAGGCTTGGCGAAGCACCCAGCCATGGAATGCCCATTCATTTGTATGATTCCAAAAGCCTAGGAGCGGAATCCTATCGCCAACTGGCGCGAGAAATCCTCGATCGGAATGAATAGCGCCTGCCAAGACGTTCTATTTCTGGGTAGAAGGGGGAACCATCCATGAAGAAAACCGGACTGGGACGGGGCTTGGACGCCCTCCTTCCGCAGAGTGATGATTTTCTGGATACAACGGTGCGTGACATTCCGATTGCGGATATCGACCCAAACCTTTCTCAACCCCGCAAAGATTTTGATAAGGATTCACTCGAGCAACTGGCCGAGAGCATCCGTCAGGCAGGAGTTTTACAGCCTATCCTTGTGGTCGAAAACGGCACACGCTACCGCATAATAGCCGGTGAGCGGCGCTACCGTGCCGCGCGCATTGCAGGGCTGGAAACGATACCCTGCATCGTGCGCAACCTGACTGAAGAACAGCAGATGGAAGCTGCCTTGATTGAGAACCTCCAACGTGAGGATCTCAACTCCATTGAGGAGGCGCAGGCGATTAAAAGCCTGATGCAGCAATGCGGCTACACACAGGAAGAAGCAGCCAAACGGCTTGGCAAAAGCCGCCCGGCTGTTGCCAACCTGCTTCGGTTGCTTTCCCTGCCGGAGGGCATCATCAATATGGTGATTGGCGGTGAACTTTCCGCCGGTCATGCGCGTGTACTGGCCGGCGTGATGCCTGAAAGCCGCCAACTCGAGCTGGCGCACCAGTGTGTGCTTCACGAGTATAATGTGCGCAAACTAGAGGAAATCGCGCAAAAGCTTCCTTCCCGTGAGCATACTGCACCGATGGCTCCCCAAAGTTTGAGCGCGGAATTGAGTTCTCTTCAGGATACGATGCGCGAAGCCCTCGGTGTAAAAACATCGCTCAGCGGTACCGAGCGCAAGGGAAAAATCACGCTCACCTATAGCAGTGCACAGGAACTGGAACATATTTACGAGGTTTTTGGGCGCCTGACCAACTGATGGCCTGCGTTGGGTCATGAACAAGGATTGGGTGGTGACTATGCGAATCAACTCCAACAAGAAAATCCATAAAATGAAGCGAGACCCCTACACCTTGCTATTGCGCGTTACAGTCATCCTCGTGGCTGTGGTGGTCGTAAGTGCTGCAATCTTTTTCATCTGCAATGCCGCCGTGCAAAGCGATTACAAAGCAAAGCGCGCGCAGGTCGACAAACTGAACACCGATGGTGTTCAGGACTTTGACGCCAAGATGAATACGCTGCGCGACAGCCACAATAAAACAATCGATCCTCAGACGGGCGAAGTTTCGACCGCTGATCTTCCCTTCTGGGAAATCAAGCTGGATGACAAAACTTGGCGCCTGGAAGATCAGGGCAACGCAGATCTGGAAAACACCAGTACGGTTACCCTTGATCGCGCAAGCCTGATCAACGGCGGCCTGCTACTGGTCAATGCATGGCATCCCCTGCCCGCTGATTTCAGTGACAGCACGCTAGTGGGTGTTGGCAACTCCAGCGGTTGGAAAATTGCCGTGGCAGATAATAGCGTAAGGCTTTTCCCCGTGGCGAATGAAGCATTACAAAACATGATCACCGATGCCGGTGCTGCCGGACTTGCTGATTATATTATCCGCGAGGCTTATCGAAGCAACGATACGCAGACTGAGCTTTTCAATAAGCAGATGGATAAACTCAGTTCCAAATACAGCGGTGATATCCTCATTGAGCAGGCAAAAAAGACTGTTAACTATCCCGGCACAAGCGAATTCCAAACGGGGCTTTCTTTCAAGTTAGCCCTTTACAATAAGACTGATCCCAAAGTTGCGCAAGCGAAATTTATGGATACCGATCAAGGGAAATGGTTCATCAACAACTGTTGGAAATATGGTGAAGTGTTTCGTTTCCCCACGATTGATTTCCCTGTTCTGGGCGGTGAGGACAAGAGCTACAAAACCGGTGTAAGCGCGCAATTGAATGTGTATCGGTATGTTGGCAAACCGCATGCAGTTGCCATGAAAATTATGGACTACTGCCTTGAGGAATATGTCGAATTTCTGATTGCCCATCCCCATATCTGTATTTACGAGGATGGCGCATTGCGCTATGAGATTTATCGAGTAAAAGCGGAAGATGCGGCAACCTATGATCTCCCGGTACCCAACCCCGCAAGCAGCTACATCGCCAGCCTTGATAATCTCGGAGGCGTTGTGCTGGCATACACTTACGAACAGTAACCAACCGTAATGAACGAAAACGCTGACAGGCTTAAGAACGAAGCTTGTCAGCGTTTTTTTGAATTGCCAGTGATAGGCATTCTTGGTTTGCGATCTATGGATGTATTTGGGAGTATAAACAATCAATTCCGAGGGACATAGGAGGGCTTCTTCGATAAGGCATACTACAGACCAATCATGTATCGAAGCTCCTCATCATTCAGAGATAAGTCATGCAGAAGCACTTCACTTCATCGATTGATCTGTTGCTTACCATCGATAGAACGCACCTCTTTCAACATAGAAACCTATCATCGGTTTGCCTTCTTTTTTTAAAACGAAAAAGAGCCCACCCGCCACAAATGGCAGATGGGTTCCTATCCCTTGCGGGTGAAAAGCGTACGCCAGATTACTTGATCTCAACAGTAGCGCCGACTTCGGCAAACTTCTCTTTGATCTTCTGGGCTTCTTCCTTGGAAGCGCCTTCCTTGATGGTCTTGGGCGTGCCTTCAACCAGATCCTTGGCTTCTTTCAGACCCAGGCCGGCAACGACTTCGCGCACAACCTTGATAACTTTGATCTTCTCGGCGCCAGCATCCTTGAGGATGACGTCGAATTCGGTCTTTTCTTCCACGGGAGCAGCAGCGGCGGCAGCAGCGGGAGCGGCGGCAACAGCAGCAGCGGCAGAAACGCCGAACTTCTCTTCGAGAGCCTTAACCAGATCATTGAGCTCAAGCACGGTCAGCTTCTCAATTTCAGCAATAAAATCTTGATGAGTCATGTGATTTAGCCTCCATTCAATTCATTTTCAGTAGGGTGTTAGTAACAGGAATCAAGCTTCGGTTGAAACAGCGGCTTCCTCGGCAGGAGCGGTTTCCTCGGTGGGAGCGGCTTCCTCCGCAGGGGCAGCGCCTTCGCTCTGCTTCTTGGCGATCGCGTCCAGTACGCGCACAAAGCCAGCTACGCTGCTCTGCAAGCTGCCAAGCAACCGAGCCAGCAACACTTCGCGGCTGGGAACCTTGGCCAATTCGCTGACCTTCGCGGCCGTAAGCACTTCCGTGCCCATCAGACCCGCTTTGACCTTGATGACCTCAGTCTTTTGCTTATCCACGAATTCGCTGATGATCTTGGCGGGCGCTACAGCGTCTTCCAGACCAAAGGCAAATGCGGACGGGCCGTTGAGGATTTCATCCAGACCGGTGATGTTCAGATCATCCAGCGCGCGGCGAGCCAACGTGTTTTTCAGCACACAGTACTCCACCTTCGCGGCACGGCACTGCGCACGAAGCGCGGTAACCTGCTCTACGGTGAGGCCACTGTAATTCACGACCACAACGCTCTTGGCATCCTGAAACTTTTTGGTGATGTCCGATACGACTTGCTTTTTTAACTCCAAGCTATTGCTCATTGGGATTGCACCTCCTTTTTCAGAATCATCGGATTCTAAAAAGAAAACCCTTGCAGGCGCAAGGGCGAACATGTCGCATGGGATTTCTCCCGCCTTACACCTCGGCGAGCGTCGCTTAACGCGGCATCATGAGGTTTCCCCCACTCGCTGTCTTCGGCATAGGTTTCCAAAGAATCATCAGTAGTATACCTGATTTTTCAGGTTTGTCAATCCTTTTCTGATCTTTTTCGGTCGCATTCTTGATACATTCCGGTTTGCTCACGGGCACTGATCCCCGAGAACGCTTTCCACCTCATTTCAGTGCTGCTGTGTTGATTAGCAACGCTTCCCGATAAAACATTCCCTCTTCTTTCTACCTTATTACTCTCGAATTTTTCTTGACACAAGACGCAAAATATGATAACTTTAATCGGTAAGCCGCACAAGCGGGGTTTAAGTATGCTTTAACGCATCGCCTTACGCTTGGCGAGTATGGATTGGGAGGTGCTTTGCCATGTACGCAGTAATCGTATCCGGTGGCAAGCAATACCGTGTAACCAAGGGAGATACCATCTATGTTGAGAAGCTCGATCAGGAAACCGACAGCACCATCAGCTTCGACGTGCTGATGCTGGGTTCCGACGAGGGTGTGAAGATCGGCAATCCGACCGTCGCAGGCGCGAAGGTGGAAGGCAAGATCATCGGCCAGGTGAAGGGCGAAAAGATCATCATCTACAAGTACAAGAGCAAGAAAAATTATCACCGTCGTGCCGGCCATCGTCAGAACTACACCAAGGTGGAGATCACCGCGGTCGGCTGATGACAAACATTACCGTTGAATACGAGGGCGAATGGATTGTGCGGCTTGCCTCCATTGGACATGCCGGCATCGCTAAGGCAGGCGAAAATATCGTCTGTGCAGCGATAAGCGTGTTGATGCAAACCTGTGTAAACGCCATCGAAGGCGTGGCCGGTATAACACCGATCACCATCATCGATGAGCAACGGGCATTGATCGACATCAGCCTTCCAAAAGATGATGCAGCAAAGCTCCACGACGCGCAAACCATCCTTCGTACGACAGTATTAGGACTTACGGATATCTCCCATGAGTATCCGCGACTGGTAAAGCTCAACATTTTGAATGGGAGGAACCTACTATGATGAAGCTGAATCTTCAGTTCTTCGCCCATAAAAAGGGCGTTGGCTCGACCCGCAACGGTCGCGACAGTGAAAGCAAACGCCTAGGCGCCAAGCGTGCCGATGGCCAGTATTCTTTGGCTGGCAACATTATTTTCCGTCAACGTGGCACGCACATCCATCCGGGTCAGAACGTTGGCATCGGCAAGGATGACACCCTTTTTGCTCTGGTTAACGGCATCGTTCGTTTTGAGCGCCTTGGCCGCGACAAGAAAAAGGTCAGCGTATATCCCGTCGAAAACGCACAGTAAACAGTGTACGGATTATTTGCAGGAGCGTGGGATTGATACCCGCGCTCCTTCCTTATATGCCTGCCTGCACCGAAACACATAAGGTTCCCTTGCAGAGGTATCCCTGGATGTCAGGAGGGGTTGGACTTGATTGGGACACTGATTAATGTGGCGGCCATTATTGCAGGCTCAGCACTGGGATTGCTGCTTAAGCGCAGTTTTCGCCAGAACATGGCCGATGTGGTGATGCAGGGGCTGGGTCTGTGTGTCATCCTGATTGGTTTGAGCGGCGCGCTGAAAACCAACAATGTATTGCTGATGATTCTCTCCGTCGTATTAGGTGGGGTGATCGGATCGCTGATCGGTATCGAGAAACGCCTTAATGATTTAGGCGAGTTTGCACAGCGTAAATTAATCCGAGGTGCTGATCAGGGCACCAGCACCTTTGCACAGGCATTTGTAACGGCAAGTCTCGTGTTTTGTGTCGGAGCGATGGCTGTGGTTGGCGCTCTGGATAGCGGCATCCGTGGCGATCACAGCACCTTGATTGCAAAAGCCGCGCTGGACGGTGTCGCCTCGGTAGTGTTCGCAGGCGCGCTTGGCCCGGGCGTCATGCTCTCTGCGGTTCCTGTGCTTCTGTATCAGGGTTCCATCGCGCTGTTGGGTAACGTTATCTCTCCCCTTCTGAGTGATATCGTGGTACAGGAGATGAGCGCCGTTGGTGGCTTGTTGATTGTCGGAATCGGCCTCAAAATGTTGCTGAAGGCGGAAATTAAAGTGGCTGATCTGTTGCCAGCTATCTTTATCCCTTTTTTGTATTACCCGATCGTCGGTTTGTTTCAGTAAGCATAACCTGCCCAAACCGCTGTTATCTAGGCTCAAGTGTGCTGCCAATGCAAGCACTGGCCTACTTCCATCTGGCGTTTCCTCCGCTACAATTGCCATAGTGATTTCGATAGGAGACCTAACAAAAAAGACGTATCCCATCGATGAACCTTGCCTGTGCATCTGCGTGCTCCCCATTGGGAGACCGCACCTTCCGGCATGGGACATGCTGAGGATACGTCTTGTTTGCATTGATCGTTTACTGAATACCGCGGAACTTGTCAAACGGGAATACCACACACCGCACATGGCCAATGATCTGACTGCGCGTTAGCGTTGCAGGTTTTCCATAACCGTAATAGTTGCGACTATCGTGGCTGTTGTCGCGGTTATCACCCATTACGAAGTACTGATCCGCTCCCAGCGTGATCGGGTCCATATCGAACCCATCATCATTTCGACTGGGCGTAAGGTAGGCTTCGTCTAGTGCCGTACCGTTGCGATATACGACATTGTTTTTGATCTCGATGGTATCGCCAGGTACACCCATCAGTCGCTTGACAAAATTTTCGGTGCGGCCGGGGTATTTACAGATGATGACATCGCCATCCTGAGGCTGACCAAAGAGATATTCCGGCTTGGTAACCAACATGATCTCATTGTTTTGAAGGGTATCACACATGCTTTGCCCATCCACGCGGATTGGCTCAAACAGGAATGAGCGGATAAGCAGTGCAATGACTACCGCGGATCCAAGGGTGAGAATCCAGCTCAGAATTTCTTTTTTCACATTCTTCTTTTTCTCCTGCGAGGTTCCGGCTGACGCTTGCTGAACCGTATCGGTCGCCGCAACTTCGCCTGTTTCCGCCGCTGCCTGTCCTTCCTTGGACTCTTCGGCTTCGATCGGCGCCTTCTCGTTATCTGTTTGCATGGTATGTTAGCCTCCTTATGGCTGATTCGTCATTTGTCTGAGGGTTTCTGCTTCAGGAATCGGGCCTTGCGACAGCACCTTCTTTCGGCGCTTAACAAAAACGGCGCGCTCCAACATTACAATGCGGCCGCAGCCCAAGCATTTCATTTTAACATCCGCTCCGATGCGAATGATCTTCCACTGATCACTTCCGCAGGGATGCGTCTTGCGCATTTGCACCACATCGCCCAAACGGATTTCCTCCAAGTGCAAGCCACCTCCCAAACGATAGTAGCATTATACAACCAACAAGGGCAACTTTCAAGCTGGGAAGCGAGTGCAGATTGCTCTTTCCAGCCTCTACCACGTGACCAAACTGTGAACATTTCTTCCAAACTGCAAACCCGCGGCGGGTTCCCCTATTCATTCACGACCTGCTTCTTGATAAAACATTCCTAGGTTCGATGTTTGACGAGATTGCATGTAACCCTTCTGATCGCTTTCAGGTGTTGCTGGAACACAATCTTCAGTCTCCCGACTCTTGCCGATTTTTTTCGGCGCGGGTTGCTTCAGAAACAAAGCAAACCATCCTTACCCTTCCCCTCGTCTTTGCGAAAGGTACGGTTTGGATGGCTTGCTTATCCATCAATTCGGTTAAATGTTTCAGCCACGGCACATCTGCCTTGTTTCAGCCGTTCAGATTACTCAGGTAGGCATGGCAGGCCGCCGCCGCCTCCTGACCCTCATTCATAGCACGCACTACAAGGCTTTGGCCGCTATGCATATCGCCTGCCACAAAGATTCCTTTGCGCTCCGTGCGGTAGTTTTCTGCAATGACGTTTGTGCGGCTGTCCCGGGGCAAACCAAAGGTCTCCACCAGTGTGTCTTCCGGGCCGGTAAAGCCCATAGCGATCAGCACCAGATCAGCAGGCCATCTGCGCTCCGTGCCGGCAATTGTCTCGAAGTTCATGCGTCCGCTTGCATCCTTTACCCAGCGCACATCATCGGTAACCACTTCATGGATCGCGCCTGTTTCATCGCGCTGGATCTCACGGGCATTCACCAGATAGTTGCGCGGGTCGCTTCCGTACTTCGCAATGGCTTCCTGTTGGGCATAATCGGTTTTGAGAATGCGCGGATACTCAGGCCACGGGTTTTGTTCCGTGCGTTCCTCGGAAGGTTTGGGCATAATCTCCAACTGGTGTACACTGCGGCATCCCTGCCTGAGTGCCGTGCCCACACAGTCGGTGCCCGTATCGCCGCCGCCGATGATCAGCACATGCTTATCCTTGGCGTTCATCTCGGCAGGCACGGAGATGGATTCATCCAGCAGATGCTTGGTCGCCACGGTCAGGTAGTCCACAGCATACACGACACCGCCGCCATCCCGACCTGCAACGTTCAGATTCCTGGGCTTGCCGCTACCGCACGCAAGTACCACAGCGTTAAACTCTTTTAATAGTTCTTCAGCTGATTTGTCCACCCCAATATGCGCATTGGTCACAAACTCGATCCCTTCTTCGCGCATCAGGTTCACACGGCGATCGATGATCGACTTATCCAGCTTCATATTCGGAATGCCGTACATCAGCAGGCCGCCAATGCGGTCGGAGCGCTCAAATACCGTAACACTATGGCCATAGCGGTTCAGCCGTGCAGCGCATGCCAGCCCCGCGGGACCTGAGCCAATCACAGCCACACGCTTTCCGGTGCGCGTTTTTGGCGGGCGGGGTTTCATATAGCCGGTTTCAAAAGCATGTTCAATCAGCATCAGTTCATTTTGCTTGATGGTTACCATCGGTTGGTGGATACCGCAGGTGCAGGCACCTTCGCAAAGCGCGGGGCAAACACGCCCCGTGAACTCCGGAAAACCAATGGTGCGAATCAGCCTTTCTACGGCTTCATCCCATTCCTGATGGTAAAGCAAATCGTTCCATTCGGGAATCAGGTTGCCCAGCGGACAGCCCGTCACCGTACCCTTGATGGAAATGCCGCTGTGGCAAAAGGGCACACCGCAATACATGCAGCGACCAGCCTGTTCCATTTGAGCCTTCAGGGGAAGAGATTCGTGAATCTCCTCCCAATCATTCAGCCGTTCCATGGGGTCACGATCGGGGGGCAGGCAACGGTCATATTCCATAAAGCCCATCAGCTTACCCATTGTTGCGCACCTCCTTGAGTTGCATCAGGTAGCGCTTGTATTCCACTGGAATCACCTTCACAAAGCGGCTCACAGCAGAGCCCCATTGGGAGATCATCTCCTTGCCCAGCGGGCTTGCGGTATGTTCCACATGCTGCTGAATCCATGCGCGCACCTGCATCACTTCGTCGGGATCATCCAACCGTTCCAGACTGACCATTTCTGTGTTGCAGCGATCACTGAACGAGCCATCCGCATCAAATACATAGGCGATGCCCCCGCTCATACCTGCCGCGAAGTTACGTCCGGTTTTACCCAGTACCACCGTACGGCCTCCTGTCATATACTCGCAGCCGTGGTCGCCAACGCCTTCGACAATCGCCAGCGCGCCGCTATTGCGAACGCAGAAACGCTCACCTGCGATGCCGTTGACATATACTTCACCGCCTGTTGCACCATAGAGCGCAACATTACCAATGATCACATTTTCCTGTGGCACAAAACCACACTTTTTAGGCGGTCTTACGCAGAGAATACCGCCGGAGAGGCCTTTGCCCATGTAGTCGTTACAGTCGCCCTGCAGTGAGAATGTGATGCCTTTGGGCAGGAATGCGCCAAAGCTCTGACCTGCGCTGCCCTCAAAGTTGACCACAATGCTGTCACGGGGCAAACCGTCTTCCCCGTATCGGAGTGTAAGCTCGCTGCCCAGAATGGTTCCCGCCGCACGATCCGTATTGTGAATGGGTAGCGAGGCCACAATGCTCTGCTTGCCTTCCAAGGCGGGTTGTGCCAGTATCTCCAGCACACTTTCATCCAGTGTGCGGCCCAACAGAGAATGTTGCTTTTGGGTCGCATGGCGGGGCTGATCAATAAACCCTTCCGGCGCGTACAGCACCGGCGACAGATCAATATCGGCATGTTTCCAGTGCACAAGATGGTCGCTCTTTTTGAGCAGATCCACGCGACCGATCATCTCATCCAGCGTGCGGAAGCCCAGTTGTGCCATGATCTCACGCAGTTCCTGTGCCACAAAGTGCATGAAAGAAATGATGTATTCCGGTTTGCCCTTGAAACGCTTGCGCAGTTCAGGGTTTTGCGTGGCTACACCTGCAGGGCAACTGTCCAGATTGCATACACGCATCATAATGCAACCCATGGTCACCAGCGGAGCAGTAGCAAAGCCAAACTCCTCCGCGCCCAGCAACGCGGCGATGGCAACGTCACGGCCTGTCATCAATTTGCCGTCTGTTTCCAGAATGACACGGCTGCGAAGCTGGTTGAGCATCAACGTCTGATGTGTTTCCGCAAGGCCAAGTTCCCAAGGCAGACCGGCGTGCTTGATACTGGAACGTGGGCTTGCGCCTGTGCCGCCGTCGTAACCGCTGATTAAAATCACATCCGACAGACCCTTGGCAACGCCCGCCGCGATGGTACCCACGCCTGCTTCGCTCACAAGCTTGACACTCACGCGCGCCTTGCGATTCGCGTTTTTCAAGTCATAAATCAGTTCGGCCAAATCCTCAATCGAGTAAATATCATGGTGCGGGGGCGGAGAAATGAGTCCCACGCCTGCGGTGGAGTGTCGGGTCTTCGCAATCCACGGATACACCTTGGGCCCGGGGAGCTGGCCTCCCTCGCCCGGCTTTGCGCCTTGCGCCATTTTAATTTGCAGCTCCTGCGCGTGCACGAGGTAATTGCTGGTTACACCAAAACGCCCGGATGCCACCTGCTTGATTGCGCTGGATTTACTGTCGCCGTTGGGGAGAGTAGCATAGCGTTCTTCATCCTCGCCACCCTCGCCGCTGTTGCTCTTGCCACCGATGCGGTTCATCGCGATGGCCATGCACTCGTGCGCTTCCTTGCTCAGGCTGCCGTAACTCATGGCACCGGTTTTAAAGCGCTTGCAAATCGCCTCAACGCTTTCCACCTCGGCAATCGGCACAGACTCGACTTTTGGCGCAAAGTCCATCAGACTGCGAAGTGTCGCCTTGTCCTTGCTGTTGTCGAGCGTGTCGCTATACTGCTTGAAAATTTTATAATCGTCATTCCAACAAGCCTGTTGCAACAGATGGATCGTCTCAGGGTTGTACAGATGATACTCCTCACCTTTGCGCCATTGCATAACGCTGCCTGCTTCAAGCGTTTCTTCCCCCAGCGGGTCATGATAAGCCGCATCATGACGGGCTGTGTTTTCTTTGGCGACGCCCTCCAGCCCGATGCCTCCGATAGGCGAAACCGTTTCAGGGAAATACTCATCAACCAGTTCCCGGTTCAAACCTACCGCTTCAAAAATCTGTGAGCCGCGATAGCTCTGGATGGTTGATATGCCCATTTTGGACATGACCTTTACGATGCCCTTCACCACCGCTTTGATGTAGTGGGTTTGGGCTTCTTCCTGCGTCTGACCTTTGAGCATCCCGGATGTCAGCGCATGGTTGATCGTCTCCAGCGCGAGGTAGGGGTTGATCGCAGTTGCCCCATAGCCTACCAACAACGCGAAATGGTGTACTTCGGAGGGTTCGCCACTTTCCAGCAAAATGCTCAGCTGTGTGCGGATGCTACGGCGGATCGTATGCGCCTGTACACCGGAAACCGCCAGCAACGCCGGTACGGCTGCGTGCGCCTCGTCCACGCCACGGTCGGAGAGGATAAAGATCGTGCAGCCCTTCTCAAACTGTGCATCCAACTCCGCATAGATGCGCTTCATGGCCACTTCGATCCCCTTGCCGCCTTCACTTACCTCGTATAGCATAGAAAGCGTGTAAGGTTTGAAACCCTCGCTATCCAGCGCGCGCACTTTCGCAAGCTCCGCATCCGTCATCAAGGGATTTGGCAATTTGAGTTGACGGCAGCTCTGTGGAGAAGGCTCCAGCAGGTTGCCCTCCGAGCCGATGTAAACACGAGTGGAAGTAACAATTTCTTCGCGGATGGCGTCGATTGGCGGGTTGGTTACCTGTGCAAAAAGTTGGTGGAAATAATCGTACAATAGCTGCGGACGTTCGGAAAGAACAGCCAGCGGCAGATCCGCACCCATGGAACCGGTCGGTTCAATCCCTTTATCCGCCATGGGAAGAATCACTTTTTGCACCTGTTCATTGGTATACCCGAAATTCTTCTGCAACTGCCATAGCGGCGAGTCCAGTAGCGGAAGTGGCGTCGCGCCTGCCGGAAGCTCATCAATGGTCAGTTGCAACTGCTTAATCCAGCGCGCATAGGGGTACATGGCAGCCATGCGGCTCTTGATTTCATCATCGCTGATCACGCGACCAGCTTCGGTATCCACCAGTAGCATACGGCCGGGGCGAAGGCGCTCTTTATACAGGATTTTTTCCGGAGGAATATCCAGCACCCCTGTCTCGCTGGCAAGAATGAGCATATCATCGCTGGTAACACAGTAACGGGCGGGACGCAGACCATTACGGTCCAGCATGGCCAGCGCCTGCACGCCGTTGGTTACACCCATAGCGGCGGGGCCGTCCCATGCGTCCATCACATGGCTGTGGAATTCGTAAAATGCTCGCAATTCCTGCGAAATCACTGTGTTTTTCTCCCACGGTTCGGGAATCATCATCATCGCGGCATGTGGCAGGCTCCTGCCAGAAAGAAGCAGAAACTCCAGTGCATTATCAAACATTGCGCTGTCACTGCCATCGTCATTCACAATCGGGAACACCTTGGTTACATCGTCACCATAGATATCCGTATGAATGCTCGACTGGCGGGCGTTCATGCGTTTCTGGTTACCGTGAATGGTATTGATTTCACCGTTGTGGATGGTATAACGGTTAGGGTGGGCGCGTTCCCAACTGGGGAAGGTGTTGGTGGAATAACGGCTATGCACAAGTGCAATGGCGGTTGTATAATCAAGGTCGCTCAAATCCAAAAACAGCTCGCCCACCTGGCGGGCTTGGAGCATTCCTTTGTATACGATGGTACGGCAGCTCAGGCTCGCGGCATAAAAATCGCCGGAGAGCGCGTTTTCCGAATAGCGCAATTTGCGCTCGGCGGCTTTTCGAATCATATACAGCCTGCGTTCAAAGGCCATATCATCGGTAACATCCGCGCTCTTCTGAATAAATGCCTGCCGAATAAAAGGCATGCAGGCCAACGCGGTTTTGCCCAGTGTAAAGGGATTAACAGGAACGGTTCGCCAACCGAGGAAGTTTTGCCCGTACTCGGCGACAATCTCTTCAAAAGCCTTTTCAGCAAAGGTACGGCGATCCTCTTCTTTGGATAAAAAAAGCATGCCAACGCCATATGCACCGGGCGCAGGCAGCACCATGCCCTCTAAAGGGCAAACTTTTCGGAAAAACGCATCGGGTATCTGCGTTAAAATGCCTGCGCCATCACCGGTATCGGGCTCTGCGCCTGTACCGCCACGGTGGGATAGGTGATTGAGCGTCTCCAGTGCATCCTTCAAAACCGTGTGGGATCGCACCCCTTTAATATTAGCCAGCATCCCGATGCCACATGCATCATGCTCATACTGGGGAGAGTACAACCCTTGCTGTCGAGGCAACCCCTGGTCATTCATACTTGCATCCTCCGCTTGCGTCGGTAAGAATAAGAGCCTATCAATCGACGCTCGACAGGGTAGACCTCCCATTGAGCGTTCCAGTATTATAGCATTCTGCCGCAAAGTGTGACAATAGCGGAACAGAGGAAGTACAATGTACATAAAACAATCATTCAATCAACGGTTTGGCATGCGTACATCATTTTTCGTTTGCTCTGCTCGCCTGTGCATGGTATAATGCAAGGCGCGTTTTAAGCAGCAATGCCGCTAGGACACAACGAAAGGAATCATACCGTATGGATATTCTCAGCATTCTATGCAAGGAATTTAGCCTGCAGGTCACCCAGTGCCAAAGTGTGATTGGCCTGATTGACGACGGCAACACAATCCCATTCATCGCCCGCTACCGCAAGGAAATGACCGGCTCAATGGATGATCAGGTTCTACGAGAGGTTTATGAGCGCTTACAGTATTTGCGCAGCTTGGACAAGCGCCGTGAGGAAATCCAGAAAAGTTTGGAAGATCAGGGTGTGATTACCGATGAGTTGTCTGCAAAGCTCTCAGCGAGTATCACCCTTGCGGAGCTAGAGGATATTTACCGTCCCTTCCGCCCCAAGCGCCGCACCCGTGCGACCATTGCCAAGGAAAAAGGGCTGGAACCGCTAGCGCTGCAATTACTGATGCAAAATGAAAAGAAAAAAACACTGGCCGAAATTGCCGCACCTTTCATGAACGAAGAAAAAGGTGTAACCTCGGTGGACGACGCCCTACAAGGCGCGCGCGATATCATCGCGGAGCAGATGAGCGACGATGCCGACGTGCGCAAGTCTGTGCGTGAGCTGGCTTTTCGCACCGGGGTGGTCGAAACGGTGAAAACCAAGGATGCGGACAGCGTATACAGCATGTATTATGATTTCAAGCAGGATGTGCGCACCCTGCCCGGCCACCGCATCCTCGCGATCAACCGCGGGGAGCGTGAAGAATTCTTGAAAACGGTTGTGAAGATGGACGACAGCAGCAGCGTCGGTATTTTGAACAAAGCATTTGTACGTGAGGGTAGCACAACCACCGAACAGGTGAAACTGGCTGCCAGCGATTCCTGGGAACGGCTGATTGCCCCCAGCATCGAACGCGAAGTGCGCGCAGAACTCACCGAGAAAGCCAGCGCATCCGCGATTCAGGTGTTTGGCAAAAACCTGCACCAACTGTTGATGGCACCACCGATCAAGGGGCGGATCACCTTAGGTGTCGATCCTGGATTCCGCACAGGTTGCAAGTTGGCCGTTGTGGATGAAAACGGTAAGGTGCTAGCGACCGGCGTGGGTCACTTCACGCTGCCGGGGCAGGATGCCGCCAAAGCGCGCGCCCGGATTGAAGTTGTTGCCCTGTGCAAAAAATTTGGCGTTAACGCCATCGCCATCGGCAATGGAACGGCTTCCCGCGAGGCGGAGCAGTTTATTGTGTCCATACTGCCCGACCTGCCCAAAGGTACCGCTTACATGCTCGTAAGCGAAGCTGGCGCATCGGTGTACTCCGCCAGCAAACTTGCCGCTGAGGAGTTCCCGCAGTTTGACGTATCGTTGCGCAGCGCGGTAAGCATCGCCCGCCGCATGCAGGACCCGCTGGCCGAGTTGGTAAAAATCGATCCCAAAGCCATCGGCGTTGGTCAGTATCAGCATGATTTAAAGGAAAGTGATTTGAACGAAGCGCTGGGCGGTGTGGTGGAAGGCTGCGTAAACAGCGTAGGCGTGGAGGTTTCCACGGCCTCTCCCTCATTGCTGAGCCATGTGGCAGGCATTGGTCCATCGCTCGCCAAGAACATTGTTACCTACCGTGAGGAAAACGGTATCAAGAGCCGCACAGAGTTAAAAAAAGTGCCCAAACTCGGCCCCAAAGCTTTTGAGCAATGCGCCGGATTTATCCGTGTGGCGGACAGTAAGAACGTTCTGGATGCGACCGCTGTGCATCCAGAAAGCTACGATGCCGCCAAGTCGCTGCTGGCAGCGCTGGGTTACGAACTCAACGATGTTCGCGAAGGCAAGCTTTCCGAACTGCAAAAGCGAGCCGATGAAAAAGGTCTGAAGAACCTCGCGACAGAACTGGGCGTTGGCGAACCAACCCTCAAGGACATTGTAAAGGAACTGCAAAAACCGGGTCGCGACCCGCGCGACGATCTGCCCAAACCTATCCTGCGCACAGATGTGCTGGATATTAAAGATTTGCAACCCGGTATGGAGCTCATGGGCACCGTTCGCAATGTGATCGATTTCGGCGCTTTTATTGATATCGGCGTGCATCAGGACGGATTGGTACACATTAGCCGCATCGCCAACCGCTACATCAAGCATCCGAGTGAGGTTTTAAAGGTAGGCGATATCGTAAAGGTATGGGTGGTTGAGGTCGATATCAAGAAACAGCGTATCGCACTCACGATGCTGCCACCCAAAGCCTGAGAAACCAGGTTGTCTTTGAGGAGCGTGTCCTTTCCTAAATGGCTTTCGGTGCGTTATGCCATTCATAGCAAGCGTTTGTGACCCATCGTTGTTCTTTGCATGTTTTTTGAAACGCCAGTATTGACTTACTGGCGTTTCGTTGTACAATGAAAAAGAAGTCAAGTGGGAAACCATTTGGCGGAATAGAGGTGCGGTTGCCAACAGTACCTCGCGGGAGCCCTTCGCCGGGCTGTGAACGCGGGTGAAAGGGGTCAACCGCCGAAATGCGAGCTTAGACGAAAAGGCTCGGCATTGGACGTCGGGAAAACATCCCGTCGACTGTCACGGTACTGCCGTGGAGCGCTATTCAGTTCGATTTCCTTCTACCTTTTAGAAGTTAGAATCGGCGAAGGCGCAAGCTTTCGCCTTTTTCTATTGGTTCAACAATGTACGCAAGAGGAGGCAACCCCAATGAAAAAAACCGTTTCCATTCTGCTTGTCTTAGCCATGATGCTGGGCGTCGCTCCGGTACTGGCGGAAGGCACCTTCCGCGTCGGCATGGAATGCAACTACGCTCCTTTTAACTGGACGCAGGCCGAACCCAGTGAGTTCACCGTGCCCATCGAAGGCGGCGCAGGCTATGCAGATGGCTATGATGTGCAAATCGCCAAGAAAATCGCCGAAGGCCTTGGCAAAGAGCTCGTGATTGTGAAAACCGAGTGGGACGGTCTGCCCCCGGCGGTTACCAGCGGAGCGATCGATGCGATCATCGCCGGTATGAGCCCCACCGAAGAGCGCAAAGCCACCCTTGATTTTACCGATCCGTACTACACCAGTGAACTGGTCATTGTCGTTAAGAAAGATGGCAAATTCGCTTCTGCGACTTCTCTTGCCGATTTTTCCGGCGCAGCCATCACTGCTCAGCTCAACACCTTTCATTACACTGTGATCGACCAGATTCCGAGCGTGAACAAGCTGGCCGCCATGGAAACCTTCCCCGCAATGGTTGTCGCACTTCGCAGCGGCGCGATTGACGGCTACATTGCCGAGCGTCCCGGTGCGGTTGCGGATACCACAGCCAACACTGATTTGACATTTGTGCAGTTCGAAGCTGGCAAGGGCTTTACCACATCCGAAGCAGATGTGAGCGTTGCCGTGGCTCTGAACAAGGGCAGCGACCTTGTAACGCCTATCAACACTATTCTGGCCGGTATTGATACCGCCACTCGCAACCAGATGATGGTTGACGCGACGGCTCGCCAACCACTCGCGCAGTAATTTTCTGCTAAGTTGCCACAGGGAACGTGTGCCATCTGGTGCGCGTTCCCTTATCGTTGTTTATGCTCATTCCAAACTTTCGATTGGTTGGCGTTGCGTGGGTTGCCTTCTCGTGTGAAGCCAGCGTTCAGTTCTATAACGTCTTAGGGTTTCACAATAGCAATTCAAGTGCGCTTGTTATGGCGAAAATTGGACTTGAGTGTCAGGAGGAATGGGCATGAATCTGCCAACAAGTTTTTTCGGATGGGTCGGTCTCTTGCTGGATAAATACGGTTCTCTTTTCTTACAGGGCACAGAAATGACCCTTCTCATATCGCTTACCGGCACGGTGATCGGATTTTTGATCGGTCTGCTGGTGGCTATTCTGCGTACTGTTCCAACCTCGCGACGTACCGTTATGCCTGTCAAAGTGTTAAAAAAACTGCTCAACCTTATCCTCAGTATTTACATTGAAGTCTTCCGTGGCACACCCATGATCGTGCAAGCAATGGTTATCTACTATGGCGCAATGATGGCCGGTATCATCGGCCGTGGTACGTCCGTCCCCATGGTCGCAATCTTCATCGTGTCCATTAACACCGGCGCGTATATGGCTGAGATCATCCGAGGCGGTATCATCAGCGTGGATAAGGGTCAGAAGGAAGCCGCACACGCCATCGGCATGACCCACTGGCAGAGCATGGTCAATGTCGTGCTGCCGCAAGCCGTTCGCAACATCATGCCTTCCATCGGCAATGAGTTTGTCGTCAACATCAAGGATTCCAGCGTACTGAACGTAATCGCTGTAAGCGAACTGTTCTTCATGAGCAAATCGGCTGCCGGTACCTATGCGCGTTATTTCGAGGCATTTGCCATCACGGCTGTTATTTACCTCATACTCACATTCACGGTGACGCGTATCCTGCGGATGGTCGAGCGTAAAATGGACGGCAGCAGCAGCTACACTATCCTGGGTTCACAAACCGACAGCAAAAGCGCCATTACCTTACCGAAAGTGAAAGGGAGGACCTAAGCCATGCAAATCAACACGCCTGTGCTGGAAATCAGCCACCTGATGAAGCGTTTCGGTGATAACGTTGTGCTTTCGGATATCTCTTTTACCATAGGCGAGGGTGATGTCACCTGCATCATCGGCGCCAGCGGTTCGGGCAAAAGCACACTCTTACGTTGTATCAACTTTTTAGAGGAACCCACCGCAGGCAATATCCTGTTTCACGGTAAAGATGCTGAAACGGAATGGAAGCGCGCGGAGTACCACGCCAAGGTTGGAATGGTGTTCCAATCCTTCAACCTGTTCAACAACTTATCGGTGTTGGACAACTGCAACTCCGGTCAAATACGGGTACTCAAACGCGATAAAAAGGCATCGACAGAGAAGTCGCTGATGTACCTTGATAAAGTGGGTATGGCCCCCTACCAGAACGCACGTCCCGCGCAGCTTTCAGGAGGGCAGAAACAGCGCGTTGCCATTGCGCGCGCGCTGGCGATGGACCCGGAAGTGCTTCTGTTTGATGAACCTACCAGCGCGCTTGATCCTGAAATGGTCGGCGAGGTGTTAGCCGTCATGCGCGATCTCGCCATCGGTGGCCTTACCATGCTGATTGTGACGCATGAGATGAGCTTCGCCCGTGAAGTATGCAGTCGCGTGATCTTTATGGATCAGGGGTTGATCGCTGAGGACGGTAAGCCGGAGGAGATTTTTACCCAACCCAAGCAAGCAAGGACAAGAGAATTTTTAAGCCGGGTGCTGGCACGGTAAAAGTAAACTTCCCAGCCCTATTTCAGATATGCATTTGTTTTTAAAGAATGACTCACCCTCTTCTCAACGATATGGTCCAGTAAAGGTGTGCAGATGGGACTCAAGTACTTTTGCGCTAGTTATAACGGCGTTGCACTGATTGTAATATTTATACCACCAAGCATCCAAAGCGAATAAAGCCGAATAAGATGGATATCCCTGATCATTTCAGCGGAGGCATCCCCGATGGGATGCCTCCGCTGATTGATGATGCATCATGTTTGGTTATCCATACGAAGAATAGATGAACACGATTCCTGCTGTTCACTCAGCCTATGCTGCCTGCCATTCAGCTGCACATGCGCATTCGCACCAGACAGCCAGGTTAGCTTCACCTCATTTGCCTCCACCTCACACCGGAAGCGACATCCCTGGTAATGCAGCACGAAAGCATACCCCTTCCATCCTTGAGGGAGGACAGGCGTCAGCGTTAATCCGCCTTCCTTAAGTCTCAACCCGGCAAACCCAAGCAGTATGCATAGATAAGACCCCCCCATGTTGGCCGTATGCAACCCGTCGCGGGTGTTTCCATGCGTATCGCTCCTATCCAGATCGACCGTCTCGGTAAACAATTTCTCCGCTTGCTCAATCAGGCCGAGCCTAGCCGCCATCATCGCAAATACACATTGCGACAGCGATGAATCATGCGTAGTCACTCCATCATAAAACGCATAGCTACGGCGGATAGTGACATCATCTGCTGTGTACGGGAACAGCAGGTGCGCCAACACCGTATCCGCTTGCTTGCAAACCTGATGTCTGTACAGGAACAATGGATGATAGTGCAATAGCAACGGAAAATTTTCCTTAGGGATCATGCTCAAATCCAACGGCTTCTTCTTAAGGAAGGAATCATCCTGCGGGCTTACCCCCATTTTTTCATCCTTGGGGAAATACATGTGCTCCGCAGCCTGTTCAAAAGCCAGCAATTCATCATCTGTGATTCCGGTTGCCTTGCGCACCTGCGCATCCAGTTTTTGATGAGCAAGGTGGCGAAGTACTCTCACAGCGCCGCGCAGGTTGTATTGTGCGGTCGCATTGGTGTAAAAGTTGTTATCCACAAGGCAGGTATACTCATCCGGCCCTGTGACGCACTCCATGCGGAAGCCACCCTCCCCCATGTGCCCCAGTTCCAACCAGAAACGCGCTGTCTCCACAAGCACTTCCGCGCCATGTGCAGCCATAAAAGCAACATCGCCTGTCGCATCCCAGTACTGTAAAAAAGCGTAGGAAATATCCCCGTCAATATGGTACTGCGCTGTGCCTGCGGGGAAATAGGCAGAGCATTCGTCCCCGCTGATGGTGCGCCATGGGTATAAAGCGCCTTTGGCAAACCCCAGTGAGCGAGCGTTCGCACGCGCGTGTTCCAATAAAGAGCAACGGTATAAAAGCATCTGCCTCGCCATGTCTGGTTGGGTCCAGAGGAATAGGGGCATCACATAGATTTCGCTGTCCCAAAAGGTGTGCCCCTCATACCCCTCGCCGCTCAACCCTTTCGCCGCAACATTGCTGATACCATCGGTTCCGCTGGATTGCAGCAATTCGAAAATATCGTAGTCCAATGCCTGTTGAAGCTGCTCGTTACCGAGAATCACCACACGGGAGTCGCGCCAAAAGTTTTGTAAATACTCCCTTTGTTCTGTTTCCAGTTTATCCGCTCCCAATGTGCAGCATTCCGATAAGCCCCTAAACGCCGCCTTCATCGGGTTTGTTTCCCGACGGCTATCCGCATAGTAGGCGAACTGTGTCAGCTCTACGCTTTCTCCTTTCCCTAGTGTACCTGTAAAAACCGCCTCTGCCAGGGTTGCTGTGTTCGTGCGTGTTGGCATCCATTGGCAACGGTGCGTAACGCAGCAACTCAGGGTAAGCCCCGAACGCAGAGTCTTTGCGTTTACGTACCCTGTATCCCCTTGCCAGCCAAGCATATCCACATTCAGACACCGAAGCGGTTCAGCGGCAACGCGCGGGTCATTCGCCGCAGCATGGTTGCGAACATCAGCATTCAAGGCTGCCGTCAGCGTCAATGAACCTTCAAACCCTTCCGAAGTGATACAATAACGCATTAGAAACAGCCCTTTATGCAAGAAGGACGTCATACGACGCACTTCCACTCGTAGGTCACCGTGCGCCGTACGCCACAGGCATCGATGCGAGGTTGTTCCTTTGTCCATATCCAATTTTTGAACTCTATCCAACACATTGCTGTTGAACATTGAAAAACGTTCACCCTCCGCCATCAGGCTGAGGGTTTGCGTATCCGGCACATTCACCATCACCTGCTGCGTTTCAGGAAACCCATAAAGTTTTTCGCCATAGCGTACGTCCTTGATTTCATAAAACGCATTCAGGTACGTTCCCCGAATGCTATCCACCCCTTCGGCTTCGCCTTCCTCTGGTGCGGCACGTACGCCAAGGTAACCGTTGGCGTTATGGAAGAGCGTCTCTAAATGCGCAAAGTTTTCGCGCGTCCAGCTTTGTGTCATGTCCATGACTTTACTCCTTCACCGCGCCGGACGTAATCCCGGAAACGATTTGCTTTTGAAACAGCAGTACAATGGCAAGCGTGGGGATCACCACCAGAATCGTAGCTGCCGCAATCTCACCCCAGAGGATGGAAAACTGTGTGCGCAAAGCATTGATTGCCACGGGCACGGTCTGGTACTCCTTCACCGCGTTGAGCGTATAGGTGAGCAAGTACTCATTCCACGCAGCAATGAAGGTCATGATCGCCGTGGTAAACACCCCTGGTGCAGCCATGGGGAAAATCACGCGCCACAGGGTTTGCCACTGTGAGCAGCCATCGATTTTCGCTGCTTCTTCCACCGAAAGGGGGATTCGTTTGAAGTGTGCGACCATAATCCACACAGCGGAAGGCAGGGTAATGGTGGAGTAAGACATCGTAACCCAATAACTGTTCAGTAATTTCAATTGATAGAACATGTTGAAAATCGGGCCAACAATGATCATTTGTGGAAACATGGAAATACCAAGAATTAGCGCCATCAGCGTCGTTTTTCCTTTGAAATGACAACGAGCGATGATATAGGCGCTCATGGAAGCCACAATCACCACATAAGCAGTGGTGAGACCGCTTACCAGTAAACTGTTGAACACCGAATGCAGTATCCCTTTATCGATTACCGTAACATAGTTGCCCGCTGTCGGGTGAATGGCAACAACACGGAACGCTGTCGCCGCACCGTATATTTCACCACTCGGTTTAAATGAGGTAACCAGAACCCAAAGGAATGGAAAGAGATTGACCGCGATAAAACAGGCGACCAGCACCCACATCAGGAGATGGGCGACTGGTTTATGTTTTTCGATGGAAACTGACTTTGTGTCGCTAAGGGTTGTCATATACCGTCGCCTCCTTTTACTCCCGGATGAGCTCAGCGCCCAGAACCTTCACATAGATAAATGCGATCAGCGCCACCAGTGCGAACATCGCCACCACAATCACCGAGCCATAGCCGTAGTTACTCTGACCGATCATCATTTTATAAGCGTAAATGGAAAGCGTTTCCGGCGTGCCCTTCGTCAGTACCGCGATCAAATCGTATACACGGAATGCGTCTAGTGTGCGAAACAGCAACGCAACAAGCATGCTGGGTTTGAGCAATGGCAATGTGATGCTTGTAAACGTCCGCACTGCGCCTGCGCCATCAATAGCGGACGATTCGTACAGCCCACGGTCTATCACCTGTAAGCCTGCCACGAGCAGCAATGCCATATAGGGCGTCGTCTTCCAAACATCTGCAAGGATCGCGCTGAACATCGTGCCCCCCTGTGTGGTTAACAGCAATTCCGGAGAGGCAATCAGGCCCAGCTTCGTAAACAGCATCGCCACAACGCCGCTTGTGCCGTCGTACAGATAGCACCAGATCAGTGCCGATACGGCCGTAGGGATAGCCCAGGGGATCAGTGCCGTCGTACGTACCCATCCGATACCGCGCACCGCTTTATCCATAATCAGTGCTAATGCCATACCCAGCAACAGCTCTATCGCTACGGAGATGAGCGTGAACTCAAATGTATTTCCAACCGCCTGCCCAAAACGGGTATCTTTCAGCAATCGGCTATAGTTTTGCAGCCCCACATAATTGCTGTTAACAAGGCAGGTCTGCATCTCGTCCATTAGTTGCAGGCCTTTGTTTACAATTCGCAGGTCTGGATATTTGATCGCCATCGCTTCCACCGTGGCGCGTGTCTGCGCTATTAAAGCGGCAATCTCGTTGCCGGTATCGCCTGAAAGCGTGAGTGTTTGATCGATATTTTGATATAAGTCCCGTTGCGCAGTCAGCTTATCCTGTAATGCCGTGAGCGTCGCTTGATCCGCCGCGTCCACTGCCTGAATATCCTTCTTGAGGTAATGTGCCAGATAGTCGCAATCCTCCGCATACAGCGAGGCGTTGAGCACCGCGCCGGTGTAGAGGGCGTTTCGGGTTTGGTTGTTGGTCTGATAGTCAAACAGTGTATACATGAAGGACGAAACGATCGGGTACAGTGAAAAGACCAATACCAGCAGCAGGAGAGGGAGCACAAAGAGGAATTCTTTCCACGTCATACGGCGCTGCAAGACCTTCACCTCCGTCATCGATGGGATACACCCGAATACCGTTATGCCATGCATTCTGTCCGACTCCCCATGCGGGGAACCGCAGGCATGACGCAACCAATGGATGGAATCGCAGTGTCGTTTGTGGCTGAGTATAAGATAAGTGCCTGTGTTTGTGAGCTGACGGAGGCAACTGCCTCCGTCAGCTTAATTTGCCTTACTGTGCAAGCGCGGCTTCCACAGCCGTCACGGTCGCGTCGATTTCGGCACTGCCGCTCAGGTAGGGGTAAATCGCCTGCTGAAGCGCATCGGATACCTTGGAATACTCTGCGCTAACGGGGCGTGCGATGGTTGTCTTTAGCGCGTTTTGGAAGCCAACCATGCTCAGACGGTCGTCAGCCTTGATGATGCGTTCGTCGGTGAGCATCTTGTTAAGGCCTGGCAGATAGCCGCCCTTCTCGCTCATAAGCAGTTGACCGGCTTCGCTGTTGACAAACTGCATGAAGGCAAACGCTCCTTCAGGATTTGCGCTGTTTTTGTTAATCGCCAGCAGCCAGCCACCGACTGTGGAACCGCCGGGCAGCGGAGCAACCGCAACCTGATCGGTGGTGATGGTGCCATCGCTTTTTATAGAACCCCACATATACGGCCAGTTACGCGCGAACACGCTCTCCCCCTTGATGAAGCTGTTAGCGGTTTCGCCTTCTGTGTAATTAAGGATATTCTCAGGTACTGCCTTGGAGTCAATAAACTTCTTCATCACTTCCAAGCCACCTTTGATGTCCTTCCAGTTAGAGGTAAATTCGTTTGCGTTACAAATGAGCCCTTCGTACAGGCTTGCCTGGAATACGACACCTGTGGTAGTGCCGCCCTGGCCGCCGTATTTCTGTGCCATCGCGAGCAGTTCATCCCACGTATAGGTACCGGCTACCAGTTTGGCAGCGTCTTCCTCGCTCAAAACGTCCTTGCGGAAGTAGAGCAAACCTAAGTCGGGGAAGAAAGGCAACACGTATTCCTTACCATTATACATGCCGGAGGCCATAGAACCTGCGTTGTAATCCGCAGTGTTCAGACCCGCGTCTTCCAGCATCATATCCAAGGGTTGAATGTAGCCGGAAGCTGCAAACTCACCTGCCCATACTACATCCAACGAAAGCACATCGTATTCGCTGCTGCCAGCTTTCAGGGATGTGGTCAGCTGCTCACGCATTGCGCCGGAATCGTTGGTCATATCTACCCACTCGACCTTGTATTTCGCCTGGGAAGCATTAAACGCGTCGATAACAGCCTGTGTTGCGGGTGTGCTGTCCCCCTGCGCTGCGAACTTAATGGTGACCGTCTCAGCTAGCGATACGGTCACACTCAGTGCAATCACGAGGGTCAACAGAACAGAAAGCATCTTCTTCATGGTTTTCTCCTCCTAATTCCTTACTTGCGGCAGAGGTTTATTCCTCTCTCGCTTGTTGTGGTAAGCATACCTGATTTCTTCTGTGTCGTATTTCAAATTTCCGATGTTTCTGTTATAATTTTGATATCTATCATGTCCATATTGGGAGGCTTTTTATGGAAGAAAGCCAACTTGCACAACGTGCACGGTATTTTCATTATACCACAAGGCTTCCTGTATTCTGGTACCGCGCAGGGGTGCTCGTGTCCACCTTGCCAATACAAACAAGTCTCACAGGCACACTGTTGGGCGAGCAAAACGCGCCGATATCAGGTTTGCAGCTGGAACATCCTGATCGGGCCAGTGTACTGCCTATCGAAAACGCATATGCAGAGCGATTTTTCAGCCTTGCGCTGGAGGAAGATCAGCTCTTGCTTTGCGGCCCATATTGTCCCGATAGCTTTACGCAAAGCGATGTACCAAAGCTGATTCGTACCCTGCGCCTTCCGCTTGGTAAACGGGAACTATTGACTTCGCATTACGAAAATCTACCCCGCTTCAGCGAAATGAATGCCTACTATACCGGCGTTTTTTTGCGAAAGACTTTTTTAGACGAGGAAACGCCAGTAGATGCCCAGATTGAACTGCCAAGTGACGAGGCTTTATCACGGCGTTTTTACCAGAATGCCTACCACAACCGAATGTCGATGTTCCAACATCCGCCGTATTTTTTTGAGCAGGAAATTACAAGGCAGATTATCGCAGGTGATCGCGGTCACGCCATGCAAATGCTGACCGAGCTGAACCGTTTGACCCGTGCTACACTGGCCGATCATCCGCTGCGGTCGCTGAAAAACTCGCTCATTGCCTCCGTCACCCTATTCACACGCGCCGCCATTTCGGGTGGCGTGCCCAGCGACGAAGCCTTCACCATGAGTGACAGTTTCATCCAGACGATAGAGAAACAAAGCGATCTGCATTTCCTGTCCTCCATTGAAGAAGCGATCATCCTGCGGTTCATCGACCGGGTTGAGCGTTATGGTCGTCTGCGTTATTCACGCATGGTACGCGAGATTATCGCCTATATTGACGAGCATCTTTCCGAACCACTGGATACCCCCCAGCTTGCCAATGCCGTATATGTACACCCGGATTACCTGTCTAAGCGTTTCCGGCAGGAGAGTGGCGAAGCCATGCATGCTTTCATTCTGCGCCGACGGGTGGAGGAAGCGGCGCATTTTATGCGGTACGGAAATGACAGTATCCCCGACATCGCCACATTCTATCAATTTTCCTCTCAGAGCCATTTTACGACTGTTTTCAAACGATTCATAGGCTATACACCGCAACAGTACCGCAACTTGTGAAAAGTTTACTATCAAAGAAAGCAACACCCTTGCCACGTTCGGTTTCAAGCGTCACTTTCATTTCGTTTTTGATCGGTATTTCTTATTATAGGAAAAGCTTTTTCGCCCCTGTGGTTTATTCTGTCTTTTCCAAAGTGCCGACTCAGCACAAGCCATGTTCACTTTTTTTCAAAGCAAAACGCCCTGAAAGCCTTTGCTTTCAGAGCGTTCCGCGCTTTTTTGGATAAGCTTACTTGATAGCGCTCCAGTCGGTTACTTCGCCGGTGAAAATCTGGCGAATCTGCTCGACTTCGAGATTGTTGATGGGGTTGTCCTTGTTGACGATCACGGCGATACCATCCAGCGAAATCGCGGTACCGGTCAGACCGGCTGCCTTCTCGCTGTCCTGCAGGTCGCGGCTGGCCATGCCGATGTCGAAGGTGCCGTCGGCGGCACCCTTCATGCCGGTGGTGGAGTCGCTGATCTGCACTTCGATTTCAACGTTGGTGTTGATAGCCTTATAAGCTTCTGCGAGTTTCTCCATCAGAGGGCCGACAGAGGAGCTGCCGCCGACGACGATCTTACCAGCCACAGGAGCGGCCGTGTAAGCGGCGGGGGTCAGGGCCACATAGCCGTTGTCGGTAACGATCTTCTGGCCTTCTTCGCCGAGAATCCAGGCGATGAAGTCCTTAGCGGTGTCACTGAGGCCTTCCTTCACAGCGATGTTGAAGGGGCGGGAGAGAGCGTAGGTTTTATTGGTCACGTTCTCGGGGGTAGCCTGCACGCCGGCAACGGTCACAGCCTTCACGGTGTCGCCCAGGGAGCCCAGGGAGATGTAGCCGATCGCGTTCACGTCGCCCTCGACGGTGGTGATAACCTGCGCAGTGCCATTCTGGATAACTGCATCCTCGTTGGTCGTGTCAACCTTTTTGCCATCCGCGTCCTTCACTTCGACGCCAGTCAGTGCAATGAAAGCGCTGCGGGTGCCGCTGCCGGCCTCGCGGCTGACGACGGTGATTTCGGTGGCAGCAAATGCCGTGCTCGCAAGGTTGAGCCCCATTGCGATTGTTAAGAGGATACCCATTACTTTCTTCATGTGATTCCTTCCTTTCTTTTGGTTCGAGATCATCATAGCTTGGCAATGTTAAAGCATCATTCTGACAACGTAAAGTCTGTGTAAAATCGTATTTTGAATATGTAATGGGTTTGTAAAATAGGAAGTTTTTCGATTTTACAAAGATTTTACATAGTACATACGTCTTGCTTACAACCGTTCTGTATCCTATATATTGTATGAAAGGGAGGATGGGAATGAGGCTAAAGGAAAGCGTAATGCGTGTAGTATTCGCGGCTTCGGCGTGCGTTTGCATCGCAGCGGTTGCGCTGATCTGCATTTTTCTGTTCGCCAACGGTTTGCCGTTTTTCCAAAAGGTGGACGTGTTTTCGTTTTTATCCGGCACCAAGTGGTCGCCAGATGTAAACGGTTCGGGCAACGGTGTGTATGGAATTCTGCCGATGATCGTCGGCAGTCTGTATGTGACGGCAGGTGCGCTATTGATTGGCGCACCAATCGGGATCCTTGGCGGAGTGTATCTCGCTCGCTTTTGCCCCCGCGGATTGCTCAAGGTACTCTTGCCAATGGTATCGCTGATGGCGGGCATCCCCTCTGTGGTGTACGGCTTCTTTGGCATCACGAATCTGGTGCCGTTTGTGCGTGATCAATTTGGCGGAAACGGATTCAGCATCCTGACCGCCTGTATTCTATTGGGTATTATGATCCTTCCTACCATTCTGCAACTCACCTACAGCGCTGTGCGCGCCGTGCCGGAATACTACTTTGAAGGTAGTCTGGCCCTGGGTGCCACAGAGGAGCGCAGCGTGTTCCGTGCAGTGGTACCTGCGGCCAAAAGCGGCATTCTAGCGGCGGTTGTGCTTGGCATCGGCCGTGCAATCGGCGAAACCATGGCCGTCGTGATGGTCGCCGGCAATCAGGCGCGTATGCCCAAGGGTTTGCTCAAAGGTGTGCGTACGCTCACCAGCAACATTGTTACCGAAATGGGCTACGCCACAGATCTCCACCGCGACGCGCTTATTGCTACCGGCGTAGTGCTATTTGTTTTCATCATGCTGATCAACCTGTTGTTTTCAGTTTTGAAAAGGAGGGAGACGGCATGACGCTTACAAAAACAGTTGGAACCACTTCCGGCAAGCCTGGCGACAAGCGCCGTCCTTCTGCAAAAACAGCCTTAAAGAACTATCTGTTGCGCTGGAAGAGGCATCCTTTTTCCGCGCTGATCCGATCAATCAGCACGCTGTGCATGGCGGTTACGCTTCTGGCGCTTTTGGATGTGGTTGTGGATATCCTGATCAAAGGCATTCCCAACTTAACTCCCTCACTGTTTGCGCTGGAGTACACCACTGAAAACCAGAGTCTGTTCCCCGCGTTGGTCAACACGTTTGCGATTACCTTTCTAGCGCTGCTGCTAGCCGTACCGCTAGGTGTCGGCGGTGCCGTGTACCTGAGCGAGTATGCGCACAGGGAGAGCTTTCTGGTAAAATCCGTGCGTCTGACCGCCGAAACGCTGGCTGGTATCCCCAGCATCATCTATGGCCTATTTGGCATGATGTTCTTCGTGATCACGTTAAAGATCGGGCTCTCACTTCTTGCCGGCGCACTCACGCTGAGCCTGATGGTGCTACCGCTGATTCTTCGCACAACGGAAGAGGCGCTTTTGTCTGTCCCGGATGGCTACCGTGAGGGCAGTTACGGGCTGGGTGCGGGTAAGCTTCGCACGGTATGGCGCATTGTTTTGCCTCCAGCCTCTCCTGGCATTTTGGCTGGAGTTGTGCTGTCCGTTGGCCGTATCGTAGGTGAGACCGCCGCATTGCTGTTCACGGCAGGTACGGTCGCCCAGCTTCCCCAAGGTCTGCTTTCTTCCGGACGCACTCTTTCCGTGCATATGTATGTGCTTTCCGGTGAAGGTCTTTATATTGGGCAGGCATATGCAACCGCCGCAGTGCTCCTGGTGTTCGTAACGGTCGTCAACGGGATAAGCAGTCTCATTTCCCGTAGAATTGTAAAGGAGTAGCCCATGAGCAAGATAGAAATCGCCGACCTGAACCTGTATTACGACGATTTTCAAGCCCTGAAAAACGTTAATCTAAACATTGAGGCCAACCGTATCACAGCATTCATCGGCCCCTCCGGCTGTGGCAAGTCTACGCTGCTCAAAACCCTCAACCGGATGAATGATCTTGTTTTAGGCTGCCATGTAACAGGGAAAGTTACATTGGATGGCGAAGATATCTTTGGTAATCTGGATGTGAACCTGTTACGCAAGCGCGTAGGCATGGTATTTCAAAAACCCAATCCGTTTCCCATGAGCATCTACGATAATATCGCTTATGGCCCCCGCACACATGGTATACGCCGTAAAGCGATGCTGGATGATATCGTGGAGAAATCACTCGTTGATGCAGCCATCTGGGAAGAACTTAAGGACAGGCTGCCAAAGAGCGCGCTTGGCCTTTCCGGCGGGCAACAGCAACGGCTCTGCATCGCTCGTGCTTTGGCTGTTCAGCCGGAAGTTCTTCTGATGGATGAACCCACCAGTGCATTGGACCCGATTTCCACAGCAAAAATCGAAGAGCTCGCCATGCAACTGAAAAAGGACTATACTTTGGTGATGGTAACCCACAACATGCAACAGGCGCTACGTGTGAGTGATACAACCGCGTTCTTCCTGCTGGGTGAGGTTGTGGAGTACAGCGATACGGAAAAGCTATTCTCCATGCCGGTGGACAAACGTACTGAGGACTACATTACAGGGAGGTTCGGTTGATGAAAACACGTTTCGATGAACAAGTGGATCAGCTAAATGCGCAGATGATCGAAATGGGCGCGATGATTGAAACAACCATCGAAGATGCGTGCACCGCACTGCAAAATGCCGACCTGCCCAAAGCGCGCGCAATTATTGAGGCAGACTCAACAGTTGACCGCAAGGAACGGGAAATCGAGAGCCTTTGCATACGTATGCTTTTAACCCGCCAACCAGTGGCACATGATCTTCGCGTGGTTTCCTCGGCACTGAAAATGATCACCGATATGGAACGCATTGGCGACCACGCGGCGGATATCAGTGAGATTGTCACCTTCCTTGACTACTCTGCCGCTATGCAGCCGGAACACTTTGGCGCAATGTCACGTGCAGCCATTGATATGGTACATCGCGCGATCGATGCCTACGTTCATCAGGATGTGGCATTGGCTCGCGAAGTGATTACCAGCGACGACGAAGTAGATGAACTGTTTATGGATGTGAAGCATGAGCTGATCGAGTTGTTAGGCGCAGATGCTTCGAGTGGCGGCGAAGCGCTGGATTTGCTCATGATTGCCAAGTATTTTGAGCGCATCGGCGACCATGCCACCAATATTGCCGAGTGGGTGGAGTACTCCGTAACTGGCCTGTATAAAGGAGAAGTGCTTCAATGATTCACGTGGTGGAGGACGATGACGGAGTACGCGATCTGGAACTGTACGCACTCCGTCAAGCCGGCTTTGAGGCGGAAGGCTTTTGCACCACTGCTGCTTTCCGAGCCGCACTGGAAAAAGGCGCTCCCATGCTCGTGTTATTGGACGTAATGCTTCCCGGTGAGGATGGCGTAAGCCTGTTGCAAAGTCTGCGACGTGACCCCCGTACCAAGCGCCTGCCTGTGATTTTAGTAACCGCTAAAGGTGCGGAGATGGATAAGGTTCGCGGGCTGGACGCCGGTGCGGATGATTATCTGTCCAAGCCATTTGGCATTATGGAACTGTTGGCACGCGTGCGCGCTCTTTTACGACGCAGCGAAGAAGCCCGCCCTGCACCCGTGCTCAATGTAGGTACGCTTACCTTGAATCGCGAACGGCATTTGGTGTCCGCCGATAGCCAAAACGTCGAACTGACTCATATGGAGTTTGAACTGTTGGCTTTTCTAATGGCGCATGTCGGCAAGGCTGTCACGCGCGAAATACTGCTGGACGATGTGTGGGGGTTAGGTTTTGCAGGCGACACCCGTACAGTGGACGTTCACATCCGTTCCCTGCGCCAGAAGCTGGGCGCGTGCGGCGAGATGATTCTGACCGTGCGCGGGGTCGGTTATAAGCTGGAGGGATAGCATGCGTAAGAAATTGTTCTGGAGCCTTGTCGGTTTCTCGCTGGTGATTTCATTGCTGCTGTGCATTCTGCTGACAGGCGGCATGTATCTCTTCTTTAATCAGCAACTTCGCAATCAGCTTGTGGAGGACGCAGATACGCTTACCTCCCTGCTGGACACGGAAACGAACTATGCGGCATTTCTTCAGGGCGGCGTTTTCACCGATCGGGTGACGCTGGTGGATGCAAGCGGTACAGTGCTTTTTGACAACCAGAGCGATGCCTCAAAGATGGAAAACCATCTGAACCGAAGTGAGATCGCCGCCGCCCTGAAAAGCGGTGTCGGTTGGTCCAGTCGCAATAGCGCCACCCTAGGCGAAACGAGTGTGTATTATGCCCGCAAGTTGCAGAACGGTGAGGTGCTCCGGGTATCAGGTACGCAGAAAAATGTGCTGTCAATGCTTGCCGGTATGTTTTGGTGGTTTGCACTGGGCATATTCGTTTGCACCATACTGGCAGCCATTCTGGCGCGTCCCATTACACGTTCGCTCGTGAAGCCTCTCAACCAGATTAATCTGGAATCGCCATTGCAAAGCGATGTATATGAGGAACTATCTCCGATGTTGCGACGCATGGATGTGCAAAACCGTCGTATTTCTCAGCAGATGACACGCATGCAGCGCCAACAGACGGAGTTGAACGCCATCCTGAGCGGTCTTCGCGAAGGGCTTGTGGTAATGGACGAAAGCCATCACATCCTTGCCATCAACCCCGCTGCGCGCCAGATTCTTGGCGCAGGTGAAGGCGACCTGAACGGGAAAACCCTGCCTGAAGTCAATCGCCATGAAACGTTGATGCATCTGCTTAAAGACACCAGCGGGTCAGGCGAACTGACTAAAACAGGCCGGATTTACCGTGTATCAGCCAGTATAGCGGGCGAGGGATTAGGCATCGTGCTGTTGATGCAGGACGTAACGGAAGCGCGTACAGCAGAGCAGAACCGTCAGCAGTTCAGTGCCAATGTGAGCCATGAGCTTCGCACCCCGCTTACCACCATCAGCGGCTATGCCGAACTGTTGGAGACCGGTCTTGCCAAACCCGAAGACACCTCTACGTTGGCCGGAAAAATTCATCTGGAAAGCAAGCGTATGCTCTCTTTGATTGAGGATATCATCCGTCTGTCAAAGCTCGATGAAGGTGCCGTCGGCGAAAAACAACCGATTGATCTTTTCATGCTAGCACAATCCTGCGCAGCCAAGGTGAAGGACTTTGCGGATAAACAAAGCGTAACTGTCACTGTGGAAGGCAAGCCCGCCATCGTGTTAGGCGACCGAACCCTGCTTGAAGAGATGATGGTGAACCTGATCGATAACGCCATCAAGTATAACCGTCACGATGGCCGCGTGCATATCGTTGTGGGCATGGAAGGCTCCAAACCACGCTTCACCATTGAAGATACAGGCGTGGGTATCCCTGAAGAGCACCAGCTTCGCGTGTTTGAGCGTTTCTACCGTGTCGATAAAAGCCGCAGCAAGGACACCGGTGGCACTGGGCTTGGCCTTTCCATCGTAAAGCATGGGGCACAGCTTCACGGGGCAGAGATTACCTTGAAGAGCAAACTCAACCAGGGCACGACCATCACTTTGATTTTTCCGGAGCAGAAGGAAACCGTAGCCATTGCCGCCGATCAGGCCTAGAGGTTCATCCGTGTTCTGCCTCCAGTCAGCCGCCTTTCCGCAGGTGCGGTGAGGCGGCTTTTCAATGCGATCCTATCCATATCACCTTTGCGGTATCCTGCACGATGTGCAGTTGAATGGTTAGGAGCGAACCAGTACCGTTACAACACTTTGTTGGGAATAAAAGATCATGTTCTATGAACGGTTATACTATGGAAACGATGGTATTGGATTCTCAAACAACATCAGGTGATCAACCGCTTTCCTCCAAACGAATAGACAGTGTTAAACCGAATGTCGGGATTCTCATCTAAATGGAATATTGTTTTACCATTTCCACGCTTTCCCATGTTCTTGTACCGAACCTATGCAAATTGTCTGTAACTATGCTATAATAATGGGTATCGGTTAAGCTAAGCCGATAAAACGTACACTTCTAAGGAGGGTTTTTCTTTGGACGACCCGATAGGTGGTCAATTACTCATTCAGTTTCTTCTGATCCTCGTAAACGCTTTCTTTGCCGCATCTGAAATTGCCGTCATCTCCCTGAACGACAATAAAGTGCGCAAGCAGGCAGAGGAAGGCGATAAAAAGGCCGCCGTGATGCTCAAACTCGCGGAATCTCCCAACGACTTTCTTTCGACCATTCAGGTTTGCATCACGTTAAGCGGGTTTCTGGCGAGCGCCTTTGCAGCGGATCACTTCGCAACGCGACTGTCACAGGTGCTTGTGAATGCAGGCTTTAACCTGATGTCTCGGGACGCGCTCAACACGCTGTGCCTGATCGTGATTACGCTGGTGCTAAGCTACTTTACGCTCGTATTGGGCGAACTGGCCCCTAAACGCATTGCCATGCAAAACCCCGAGAAAATCGCCCGTATCAGCAGCGGCGTAATCATCGTGGTACAAAAAATATTCAAGCCCATCGTGTGGCTTCTTTCCAAGAGCACCAACGCGATGCTTCGGCTTTTTCGTATCAACCCCAACACAGCCAATGATCAGGTCACCGAAGAAGAAATCCGCATGATGGTGGATATTGGCGGTGAAAACGGTACCATCCAGCAGGATGAACGCACGATGATCGAAAACATTTTTGAATTCAATAACACCACGGCCGAATCCGTAATGATTCATCGAATGGACGTGGTGAGCATACAGGTTGACGATTCCTATGACGACATCATCGAAAGCATCCGTGAATCCGGCTTGAGCCGTTTTCCGGTGTATGACGATGATATCGACGATATTGTAGGTATTCTCAACACACGCGATTTTTTGCTCAACGCGCAAGTCAAGGAACCTAAGCCGCTTCGGGAACTCCTTCGCCCCGCCTATCTTGTGCCTGAAACCGTTCAAGCCGATGCATTGTTTCGCGATATGCAAAAAAGAAAAATGCACATGGCGATTGTTGTGGATGAATACGGCGGTATGAGTGGCATTGTGACCATGGAGGATTTGCTGGAGGAGATCGTCGGTAATATTTACGACGAATTCGACCCCGCCGAAGAAACAGAAATTGTCCAGATAGAAGATAACCTCTGGCGTTGCTCCGGTACCATTGATCTGGAAACGCTATCCGATGCGCTGAGTGTCGATTTACCGCTGGATGAAGAATATGATACGCTCGGCGGCTTGATTTTCAGCCGTTTTACCGCCATCCCGGATGATGGAGCAAAACCCGAAGTAGACGTATACGGCTTGCACATTCAAGTGGAGGAACTCAGCGAACACCGCGTGGAAACCGCGCTTGTAAGCAAGCTTCAACCTCCTGTAGAGGCGGACGCGCCCTCCGAAACCCGCTGAAAGGAGATTCCCGCATGAAGAAGCATCTCATCTGGGATTTTGATGGGACACTTTATGATACCTATCCTGAAATGACACAGGCTTTGCTGTCAGCATTGCGCGATTTCAAGTGCGAGGCGAGTGAAACCGAGGTATATGGACTCATCAAGGTAACTGTTTTTCACGCTGTTTCCCTCTACGCTGAACGTTTTGGAATTCCCGTGAAGGAACTGAGTGCAAACTTTTATGAGCATCATCGCCATCAGTCAGACCTTTTTCGTCCTATGCTCGGCATGGTAGACTGTATCCGAAATACTCACCAGCTGGGTTGCCATCATTACCTGTTTACCCATCGCGACCTCAGGGCCGTTCAACAACTGGCCACAGATGGCTTGGACACTTGCTTTACGGATTATGTGACCCATGAGGATGGTTTCGCCGATAAACCTGCTCCGGACGCTATTTTGCACCTAATCCAAAAGCATGGCTTTTCACCCGAAGATGCGTTGATGATCGGTGATCGGGATATCGATATCCTATCCGGTGAGGCTGCTGGTGTGGAAGGAATTCTCTTCGATCCGGAAGGATTTTACCCGGATCTCGCAGTAGCAGCACGTGTAAAAACCATGGCGGAAATCACGCGCCTAATAGAAGCGCAGCGCTGATGGGGTCATGCGTTACAGCAGAGGGTTCACCATCTGCCCGTTACAGTCACGTTCTGGGATTAGCAATCCATTCTATTTCTAATCTTTTCGCAGATAACAATACGCCCGCATCCTATGCCACAAAGCAAGGGATTGCGGACGTTTTTCATTGTTTTAGATGTTTGGTAAAAGAGTTCTCAATCTATGCACAGATCATCAGCGATTTGGTGGCCACACCTCGGGATTGAGCAAGTTTGGCGGTTTGCGCCCCGCCAGCGCATCCAGAATGTTCTCACAGCACCGTTCCGCCATCATATTGCGCGTTCTCAACGTGTTACTGCCGATATGTGGAGTTAAGACCACATTTTCCAGCTTTTTCAATCGTTCCGATACCTCCGGTTCAGCCTCAAAAACATCGAGTCCGGCACCGGCAAGCTTACCGGATTCGAGTGCTTCAGCCAATGCACTCTCATCGACCTGCTTCCCGCGCGATGTGTTGATCAGAAATGCCGTGGGTCGCATGAGTGCAAGCTCTTTTGTGCCGATCATCCCTTTGGTTTCCGGCGTGAGCGGACAATGCAGTGAAATTATATCCGATACGCGCAGAAGCTCTTCCATAGGTAAATGCCGTGCATTGCCGGTAACCAAAAACGGTTTGATGTTGTGAGCGGAATACACAACACGCATGCCAATAAAGCGTCCAAATTCTGCAACACGCGAACCGATGCGCCCCATCCCTACGATGCCCAGCGTCATGCCTTCCAGCAACACACCCATGCCCCGCCCCATCGTAAACAATTCACGTGTGGAACCCTCGGTGCGCAAACCGCGATCCAACTCGCATACTCGCCTCGTCACCGCAAATATCAGTGCCATCGCCAGTTGTGCAGTGGTCTCCGTTACGCTGTCAGGGATGTTGCCCACAGGAATGCCCAGTTCAGTAGCTGCCGATAGATCAATCGAGTCATATCCCGCGCCATAGGATAAGATTAGCTTCGCATGCTTGGCCGCCTCCATCAGCTGCCAGTCAAATGGGCCACAGGCAACCACAGCGTCACATTCAGGCAGCATTGCGATGAGCTCTGATTTTGTGAAAGCCTGGCCTGGCTCCGGAAGCAATACATCATGCGGTCTTAAAAACCGAAAGCGTTCCGCAGGCACGCCATGGGTGATCAGGATTTTAGCCATATTGTCATCCCTTTCGATGTTTCCCCGTGTATCATAGCAAGTTTTCTGTACTCATGCAAGAAAATCCCGTCACGAAAAGCAGTCAGTATCCATGCCCTTGTATCCTTCACCATTGTTTTAAGTGATGATCTTGCCTGTAAGGCAACCAGAAATGCGGCAAACATGTCGTTGCAGTTTGTTGGATACCCCCGCTATCCTAATCACGATGTCGCTATGGATATTCGCCTCTTTCAATGAACTATCCAAAGCGCTTACAGTCATTGGCTTGTGATCGCTAAACCCCTCGATATGTTACATTCAAGGGTTGCAAATTATAATACATTATGATACAATTCAATATGTTTGAATACATCTCAACAGGAGGAATCATGCAATGTGTGGAATCGTGGGTTATATCGGCAGTCAGCAAGCCTGTCCGATTTTGATGGAAGGTCTTTCCAGACTCAGCTATCGCGGCTATGACAGTGCCGGCGTCGCCATTTTGGATGATAAAAACCATATCAATATCCACAAGGCCAAAGGTCGGCTGGAAAACCTTGTCGCCATCCTTGAAACCAGTCCACTTTCAGGATCCGTTGGCATTGGCCACACCCGCTGGGCTACTCACGGCGAGCCCAGTGATTTGAATGCCCATCCGCATACCGATGTTAAAGGCGGCATCGCTGTGGTGCACAACGGCATCATTGAAAATCATGAATCCCTGCGACGTTATCTGCAAAGCCAAGGGTGTGTGTTTGTATCGCAAACCGATACCGAAGTAGTCGCACACCTGTTGAGCAACCTGTATGAAGGCGATATGAAAACCGCACTGCTCAAAGCCATGGGAATGATCGAGGGCAGCTACGCATTGGGCGTACTGTGCGATACGGAGCCCAACAAGCTTTTCTGTGCACGGCACGAAAGCCCGCTCGTGGTAGGCGCAAAGGATGGCGAAGCCTTCATTGCCAGTGATATCCCCGCAATGCTCAGCCATACCCGCGACGTCATTTTTTTGCAGGACAAGGAGATTGCGGTACTCAGCATCGAAGGCATTCAAGTGTTTACCCAGTTTGGTGAACTACGGGAGCACCAGATTTACCATGTGGAATGGGATTTAAGCAGCGCAGAAAAAGGTGGCTATGCCCACTACATGCTTAAAGAAATCCACGAACAGCCCACAGCGCTGCAAAGCACGTTTACCCCGCGCAACATCGGCGACCCACACGATTATCAGTGGTTCCCCGTAACGCCGGATGAGGCGAAGAAACTGAAAAAGTTGAGCATTGTCGCATGCGGTACCGCGTACCATGCCGGTGTGTTTGGAAAATATGTCATTGAGAAGCTCGCACGCGTTCCAGTGATTGCCGATATCGCCAGCGAGTATCGCTACCGCGACCCCATCATTGGGGAGAACGAGTTGTTCATCGCCGTATCCCAAAGCGGCGAAACTGCCGATACCTTAGCCGCATTGCGCGAAGCCAAGCGACGTGGTGCGAAAGTGTTAGCGATCTGCAACGTGGTTGGCTCTACCATCGCACGTGAGGTAGGCGATGAAAATACGCTGTATACTTACGCCGGACCTGAAATCGCCGTTGCGAGCACCAAAGCCTATATGACACAGGTAGAGATGATGCTGCTGATCGGCCTCGCTTTGGGAGATATGCGCGGAACCATTTCCAAAGAGGAAGCCGAGCATCTGCGCCATGAGCTGGTCACGCTGCCCGCCAAGGCCGAAAAAGCGCTTCTCACTGAGGAAAAGTTACAGTGGTTCTCCAGCACTGCCAGCGAGAAAAAACATGTGTTTTTCGTAGGCCGCGGATTGGATTACGCGCTCTCCATGGAAGCTGCTCTGAAACTTAAGGAAGTAAGCTATGTGTTCAGCGAAGCATACGCAGCAGGCGAACTGAAGCATGGCCCCATTGCCCTATTGCAGGAGGGGCGCCTTGTGGTGGCAACCATCACTCAGCCCGCATTGCTAGATAAAACACTCAGCAACCTCAGGGAGATCAAAGCACGCGGCGCGCGTATCCTCGCTGTTTGCCGCGAGGATTTGTATGACCGGGTCGTTGGCGAAGCGGATGAACTCATCCTCATCCCTGCGGCAGATGATCTGCTGGCCCCTCTACTGGCTGTGATTCCACTACAACTGTTCGCCTACTGCATGGCGGTCGCTCGTGGCTGTGATGTGGATAAACCCCGCAACCTTGCCAAAAGCGTAACCGTTGAATAAAAGGATTGCATCAATAACAGCGCCGCGCGGATTGTCCGTGCGGCGCTGCTTTCTGTTCATTATAACCTGTTCAAACCACAAATCACATCAGCCGAGATTTTTGCCCGGGTTAGGTTAGGTTTGTCAACGATCGGCTGCTCGCTTTTCACGTTCTCAAACACAAGAACCGCTTCCCAGAAAGTATTATTTAAACCGTTGTGCAACGAAACGTTCTCTTTAAGCTTTCTGGTATCCGTTAGGGTTCTGACTCTGCCAATACCAAGCATCACGGCACATGTCTTCCAGCGATTTCTCCGCCTTCCAGCCCAGCAATTGATGCGCCCGGGTTGCGTCGGCATAGCAGGTTGCGATATCGCCCGCGCGGCGTGCCACAATCTCGTAAGGGATGCGGATGCCGTTGACTTTTTCAAACGTCTTCACCAGATCCAGCACACTGTAACCAATGCCGGTCCCTAAATTGAAAACATCGCAGCCTTTATGAGACATCAAGTAATTGCACGCGGCCACATGCCCCTTTGCCAAATCAACCACATGAATGTAGTCGCGAACCCCTGTGCCGTCCGGTGTGGGATAGTCATCCCCAAAAACACGGAGCGTAGCAAGCTTGCCAGAGGCTACTTGTGCAATATACGGCATCAGATTGTTTGGGATACCCACCGGGTCTTCCCCAATCAGGCCGCTTTTGTGTGCGCCGATGGGATTAAAGTATCGCAGCAACGCCACTGCCCAATCAGGGTTCGCATTGGCAACATCGCTTAAAATCTGCTCGATCATGTATTTCGTCCAGCCATATGGGTTGGTGCAGCCGGTAGGCATGGTTTCTAAAAGCGGCATGGTCTGTGTTGTCCCATATACGGTAGCCGAGGAGCTGAACACAATGCGATTTACATTGTTCTTTCGCATGGTTTCACACAGCGTGAGCGTGCTGTCCAGATTGTTTCGGTAATATTCCAGCGGCTTTACCACGCTTTCACCGACAGCCTTATAACCCGCGAAGTGGATAACCGCGTCAAAGGAATGGTTACAAAACACCTGGTCAAGCGCCTCAGCATCACACACATCCACATCGTAGTAACGAACGGGCTTGCCGGTAATCCGTTCCAGTCGGGCAATCACCTCAACGGAGCTGTTGTAGAAATCATCCACGATCACGGCTTCATAGCCGGCATTCACCAGTTCAACATAAGTATGTGATCCGATAAAGCCCGCCCCACCAGTGAGCAAGATAGCCATTGCGTTTCCTCCCAGTCGATTGATATTGCTTCATTTCCTGTTTACGCTGATTGCAAGCTTCCCCCTCAGTCAGAAGTGGGGTGATTGCTACCCAGCCCGCGTCTCGCAGGTGTGTGATGATCAGAACAGGGTATTGGGATATTCTCCAGCCGCGTGCATCTTCCTGAGCTGTTCCTGCACAAAAGGTTTATCCTCTTTATAGGTAACCCCGAACCACACTGCATCTGTCGGCAGTACGTCCACGGAAAAACCCTCGTCATGCATCATTTGATCGATGAGCACAGGCAGAACATACTCGGCTTTGATGTCGCCGGGCTTGATCGCCTTTAGGAATGCGTCGAAGCGCTTCTGGGCGGCATCGAAAATAGAAGGCGAAAAACCAAACAGGTTCATACTGACCAAACTATCGGGATCAAGGATTACACCATTTGGGTCAAGGTTCGTGTCCCGGATAGTACCATCCGGAAAAGGCTGAATTTTATAAGTCTCGGTTACCGCAGTCAACTTGCCTTCGGGGGTGGTACTGCATACACCGCGTGTTACATGGCCGTTATCGCTCACTGTGTTTTTAAGGTAATAGCCTACCATACAGGCCTCATGCTCAGCTTTGAGGGTGGAAATTCGATCACCAACCAATTGGTAAGGGGCATGTCCGTAATAATCATCAGCGTTGATCACAGCAAAAGGTTCATGAATCACGTCTTTCGCGCAAAGGATCGCATGAACCGTGCCAAAGGGCTTCACGCGTTCGGCAGGCATTTGGTAAAACGAAGGCAAGGAATCAAATTCCTGAAACACGTATTCCACCTTGACCCGTTTGGAAAGTTGATCGCCCACCATATTGCGGATGATTTGCTCAAAATCGCGCTTGATAATAAAAACTATTTTCGTAAATCCAGCCTTCAGCGCATCATAAATCGAATACTCCAGCAGGATTTCACCATTGGGTCCCATACCGTCAATCTGTTTGTTGCCACCATACCTCGAACCCATACCAGCAGCCATAATCAGGAGCGTCTTATCCATTGTATCCATCCCCTTAAGCATTATCTTAAAGCGCGGCCTGTGCGCCAGGTATCAATCCTTTGCGATTTCCGTCCGTACCACCAAGCAGTATGGCTACCCTCACAGGTGCAGATGTTTCCTGTAAAGTTGGTTCCCCATCCTGTGCAGCATCCGCCTTAGAATCCTCATCGGTTTTCATCAAGAAGCATTCCGGTTGTTTATTCTCATCCACGATGTTGAGGTTGGCCGCCAGTGCTGCGAGTTCGGCATTGTCGGCTGAACTATCCAACTTGTTCAAAGCTCCGATTGTGCAGGGTACAGCTTGTTTTCGGTCATCCGTCATATCCTGCCCAAAGGCTTCATCTGCTTCCAATAGGGTTTCTTTGGCAACGTTTTCAAGGCTGAATTCGATGGTTTCGGTCGGCACCTCTGCTGCCTCTGTTAACATTGGTAATGCAGTATTTGGGGCTGCATCCGTCGAAGCTGCCGCATCATCAGCCGGGGATTCAGCCGCATTCCCAAGTGGCTCCGTTCGCATCATCGGACATTTGGCACGTTTACGGGTATGAAAGCCTTCTGTGCTGTCACGGCGTAGAAAAACGGTTACCGTGCGTAAAATCAATTTTGCGTCCATCATCAGTGAGAAATTTTCGATGTACAACAGATCAAGAATGACCTTGTCCTTTGGCGTTGTGTTGTATTTGCCATCAATCTGTGCCATGCCTGTGAGCCCCGCCTTCATCTGCTTGCGATACTCAAACTCAGGCACCTCCTGCGTGTAGCGATCCACATTTTCGAGCATTTCAGGTCGAGGGCCGACGATGCTCATATCTCCCACAAGTACATTAAACAGTTGCGGCAACTCATCAATTCTGTACTTGCGCAGTATCTTTCCCACTCTGGTAATCCGGTTATCGTTTTCGCAGGCGGATTGTCCCTTCGCGTCGCAGGCAGTCACATACATGGTACGGAACTTGATGATATCAAACACTTTGTCGCCGATGGTTGCGCGTTTCTGTCGGAAGAATACTGGCCCTTGGCTGGTGCAGGCAATCAGTAATCCGGCAATCAGCATAAACGGGCTGGAAAGCACCAATCCCAACGAACTGATGATAATGTCGGAAGTGCGCTTAATAAAGCGCTGAACCAGCGACGGCTCCACCCTGTGGATATAAAGGAAAAGCGTATCATCGATCACGCTCTGCTCTGAGGTGGAAATAATCACATCCTCCAGTTCTGCAAGCAGGTACATGGTCTTGCCATATTTATAGCAAAAGGATTTCAGCTCCGCTTCCTCCGTATCGGGGATGCCTGCCAAAAACACCACATCGTGGTTCAAAATGGTCTCGTGTAGATCCTTGCATTCATAATGGATAACATCACATAGTTTGTACTTTTGCCGGAATGTCGCAATCTTTTCCGCGATGTGCTCTGCCTGCTCCTGAGAAGAGGTTACCACACAGCACTTTTGCGGCGGGTTGATCTTAAAGTAGAAGTGATAGCCCAATGACACAAAAAGATAGATCAGACCGATCTGTATGAGCATCGCTGCGGCATACAGCCAGAAATCCTCGCCAAACAGCAAAAGATGGCTGTTCTTCGCCGGATTGACATTCATGATTTCTAGTTGTAAATACGTTGCGAGATCCGTGAGCAACACGGCGATTAAGATGCTGGACAATACCGAGCGTGCTTTTTTCACACCCAGTTGATAACCGCCATATACATACGTCAAAATAGCAAGCACGATCGCAAACGTCGCCATGGTCGTTGCTGCGGTACGGCTTAGATTGATGATTTGCGGATTGGTGATGGATAGCAGTAAAAAGAACGTGAGGAAAAGCGAAAGATATAATAAGCACTGGAAAAGGGTTTTGACTACTTGCGACAGTAAATATCGCTTGCTCATGCCTGCCTCCACTGCGACGGCACGCCCCTACGCCAGAAGGCAGACGCGGGGTAGCGCCTTTCATATACAACAACGGGTTGCAATATCTCAAACAGGTTAAGGATAACACGGGCGAAAGCCCCTGTCAAGCTTTGACCCATGACTGCGCAAGAGATCAAAACCTTTGTACATACCATGTTGGCGCTGGTTCGCAGCTGTGGTACAATAGGATCATCAATTGAGGAGGAATCATGATGAAGGTGTTGGTAAGCGCCTGTCTGTTGGGTGTTGCGTGCCGTTATGATGGCCATTCCAAACAAAACATGGACGTGCTTCGTCTTTCCCAAAAGCATACGCTGATTCCCTATTGCCCCGAAATTTACGGTGGGCTCCCTACGCCTCGGGAACCCTCTGAAATTCGCGAAGGTCGCGTATATACAAAATCGGGCATAGATGTGACCGAGCCATTCAAGAAAGGTGCAACAGAAGCTCTCCTCCTTTGCAAAACGCTTGGTTGCGAGTGCGCGCTTCTACAGGATAAAAGCCCTTCCTGCGGTTGTGGAGTGATCCATGATGGCACCTTTGGTGACGGGCTAGTGGAAGGAGACGGGTTTACCACTCAGTTGCTCAAAGAAAATTCTATCCGTGTATTGCCAGCTTCTCGCGCCTTAGAACTGCTGGAATGTCCCTGCCCAAAAAAGTGCAGCCGTCACGGAAACTGCGATGCCTGTCACATACATCACAGAGATCGTCGAAAACCGCCCTTCTGTGAGCGATAGTCCCGTCATTCCATCATCTTTACAATAACATAGTCCCAGTCATCATTTTTGATATGCTCGTTGCAAATGCCTGAATTACTTTTCCCGCTTGTACTCATTGAAGGTTCTATACTAAAATTCTCCTGCCCCCCTTGACTCTCCCCCTGCGGGAGGCTTTATCCTTGCTTTGCAGGAAGGAACGAAGCGTGCATGTATCGAATCGGCGAATTTTCCCGTCTCGCGCGGACAACGGTTAAAACTCTCCGCTACTATGACGAGGTGGGATTGCTTAAACCCGGTGAAGTGGATAACTGGTCCGGTTATCGCTACTACACCACCAACCAGCTATATCCATTACAGCGTATCATGGCTCTGCGACAGGCTGGGTTAAGTGTGGAGGAGATTCAGCGCGTTCTGCGAGGTCACAATGTGTCAAACATTCTCGCCATGCGCAGAGTCGAGCTGGAACGTGACCGCGCCGAAGTAGAAGAACGGCTTACGCGCCTCACCTGCATGATTCGACAAATGAAGGAAGGCAATTGTATGCAGCAACAGGCGATCATCAAGCGGATTCCGGCGTACACCGTCTACTCCCGTGATGGCATGGTTAAAACCTATTCCGACATTATCCCGTTCATCGAATGCACGAATTCCGAATGCCTTGCAGCCAATCCTGGTTTGGAACTTTCAGAGCCTCCCTATTGCTTTATGAGTTACCTTGATGGTGAGTACCGCGAAACCGAAATCAATCTCCGCTTCTCACAGGCAGTAAAAAAAGTCGGCAAAGATACCCTGGACATTCACTTCAGTCAACTTCCCGAGGTTGATGCCGTATGCGTATACCACCGTGGCGCATACGATCAGATTGGCGATGCCTATGCCTTCGCTTTTAACTGGCTGGAGGACAACGGCTACCATGTCACGGACCTCGTGCGTGAGTGCTACATCGATGGTATGTGGAACAAATCCAATGTTGAGGATTGGTTGACTGAACTTCAGATACCCGTTCAGAAAGGATGATCGTGTATGGATGATAAGCTCTTTGTGAAAGGTGAAAAGGAGCTCTATGCTCCCAAATCAGAACCTGCACTAATCAATGTGCCCCCTATGAAATTCTTTATGATCGACGGTCAGGGCAACCCCAATGAGGCTGGCGGCGCGTACATGCAGGCAGTCAGCTTGCTCTACGCGCTCTCATACACGGTTAAAATGAGCAAGATGGGCGACTGGCAACCTGACGGATATTTCGAGTACAGCGTCGCTCCGTTGGAAGGTTTATGGCAGATGGCCGATGATGTGCCAGGTGTGGATTACGAACATAAAGAGCTTTTCCAATGGACTGCAATGATTCGCCAGCCCGACTTTGTGACCGAGGAAGTCTATCGCTGGGCACTCTCTGAAGCACTGCGGAAAAAGAAGATGGATGCCAGTGCCGTGCTGCTGAAAACCTATGACGAAGGTCGTTGCGTACAGTGCATGCACACCGGCCCTTACGATACCGAACCCGCTACGGTCGCGCGGATGGAAGCCTTTATGAGGGCGAATGGTGTGGTTGGTGATTATAAACACCGCCGCCATCACGAGCTCTACCTCAAGGATCCCAACCGTACTGCGCCAGAGAAACTAAAAACCATTCTGCGCATTCCGGTAATAGCAAGTTAGAAGGATTGACAAACATGCTATATCCATTCTTGATATCGGTTCACACAGCGAACAAATGAGAAGAGCCATTCTCTAAACCAACAGGCCGCCGCGATGGATACCATCACGGCGGCCTGTCTTATTAAGTTCTTTTCATTGAGCCGTAGTGTCAGCCGCACCGGCATTCGTCCAGTTCTGTACTGCACCGGGCACAATCGCCGAGGGCAGGGTCTGCCCATCCAAGAGTATATAACCCAAATCGAAATCAAAGTTCTTGGACCCACTGGCCACGCTGAACGCATCACTCGCCGCGCTGTTGCCATCGCCGGAAGTAAGACAGCTGGAAATCACTTTCAAGGTGGGAATGGATTGTGTTATACCCAGCTCTGGGTATGCCTGTGCCTGAATAGTATAGGTTCCCGGGTATACGTCCGCGAATTCGTAGTAGCCCCATTCATTGGAAGTGGTGGTGTAGGCTACCGTGCCGTTTTCCATCAACTGGATTGTTACGCCGTTGATGGAAGGCTCGTCCGCATCACGCAGTCCGTTTTTGTTGGAATCCAGCCACACCTGATCGCCAACGCGCGCGGGCTTGATCAATATCACATTCATATCCAGCAGGTGGTGCGCCATCTCCAATGGGAACGAATCGCTCACGCCAATGCCATTCTCGGTGCTGGTTACCACAGAATCGCCCGCCTGATAATTGGGATCGTCTGCGCGTACAAAGATTGTACCGGAGGGTATCCCCACAGTAAGGTGGTAATCATCCGGCCATAAACCGTCAAAGCGGTACTCGCCTTTATCATCTGTTTGAACAGTTTGCAGCGCATCGGCTGAATTCCCCTGATACAAGGAGACCGTAACTCCGGCTTGCGGCGTGCGTGTGCCATTTTCATCCAATGCTACCACACCGCCAATGCTTGTGTAGGATACGAGGCCGCCACTGATATCTTCAAACTTCTGTCCTTCGGTGATCGCAATGCCGCTGTGGCTCATCATCGCACCCTGTGCTTCAAAGGTGCTGTTTTCATCATTGGCTGGCTGCGCTTGATCCGGGATCGCGAATCGTACAGTATAGGTAGCGGGGCGTACATTTTCAAATGTCACATAACCATCATCGTCTGACTTGGCTGATTTGACAACCTTTCCGGCAGCTTCATCATATAACTCGTAGGTAAGGCCGGAGAGCAACCGTTCTTCGCTGGTTTGTTGACCATCGCGGTTCTCGTCCAGCCATACCGATGCGCGGATGGTTGCTGGCTTCACAGCCCCAATCGCGTTTTGCGCACGGTTGGTCAGTGCCGACCATGGGCAAGCGACCGTATCCGTCACCGCCGTATCCAAAGAAATGCCGGAATCTTTCAAATCGCCTGAGAAGATATATCCGTCCGGCAGCGTAAGCGTGAGTGTATATTCATCGGGACGCAGGCCGTTGATGGCAAACTTTCCTTCACTATCGGAGGTTGTCTCGGAGGCTTGCAGGTCCGTCTTTTTGGGCGTAAAAGCGATTTGCACGCCGCTTATGGCTTCCTCACCTTCGTCACGCATACCATTCCCATTCGCATCATGGAAGGCGACGCCCTCAAAGGAACCCAAGGTTACCGCGCCAACCAGCGGCGCTGAATAAGCTTTGCCCGATTCAACTTTCAGACCCTTGAGCACACTTTCCTGTCCCTGCGCATCCAGCGTGTTGCCGCCCTCGACCACTTTGGCGATGGTTGCATTTTCTGGTAGGATATACGTTACAGTATATTCTCCCGGCATTACCCCATCGAAGAAGTATGTTCCATCATCCCCCACTGTTTCCGTCAAGTCCAACTCGCCATCGGCGGAAAGCAACCTTACTTGACCGTCGGTATAGCCCCCTTCGCCTTCATCTTTGATGCCGTTATCATTCGCATCATCGAAAAACACGCCGGTCAGTGTGGAGGAAAGGAGCATACCGGCATTCATGTGCTCGATGGACTGCCCCATCGCAACATCAACCGTCTCCGTTTCGCCAAACCCATCCTTGGCAAGCACTTTGACATGATTGCCATTTTCGTCATCCGGACGGTAGCGGGTAAAGGCATAATTCTCACGGCGCTGGAAACGTACGGTATATTCGCCAGGCATAATGCCTTCCAGTGTATAGGTGCCATTTGCGTTTGTGGTATCGGTTGCCACGAGCGTTCCATCAGCTGCCACCAGTTGTATCTTTACGCCGGAGGCTTTCTTGTCGGAACCATCGCGTGTGCCGTCATACTTCGCGTCGAGGAACACTGTGCCGGAGATCGTTCCTCCCATCGCGACGCCTACGCACGTTTCCGTCGTTTTTCCATTTGCTACCGTAATGGAGGGCAGCGTATTTTCACGACGGCTTTCCCGTGCGGCAAACTGGTTGTACAGCCCTTCTGTCGCCTGTGGCACGATGGTGAAAATGCTGCCATCGTTAGGCAAAATCGCACGCAGACGGTAGTCGCCACCACGCAGGGAATCAAAGGTGTATTTACCATCCTTGTCCGTAACAACCTTGCCCATGGAGTGATCGTTGGAGTTCTTTACAAGCTCTACTGTAACGCCCGCATACGGAGGTTCACCCTCATCATAGACACCATTGTAGTTGGAATCCAAAAAGGAAGTGCCGGAGAGTGTCGCTTTCTGAATTACCCCTACGTTTTTATTGATTACGTTTTGTGCATCCGTCACAATAAACTGCCGTGTGGCGGTCGTGCCTTCGCTGGTGAACACCGAACGCGCGTCGCCTCCTGTTTGGGTATAGCGGGCAAACAGCATACCATCCGGAATTTCCGCCGAAAAGTTATAGGTATCATTACGTAAAAGCGCAAATCGGAACACGCCGGTATCATCGGTTGTAATCTCGTAAGTGTTGCCGGTTTTAACGCCTGTCAGGGTCAATTTCGTGTTCGCAACGCCTGATTCATCGGCATCCATCACACCGTTGTTGTTGATGTCGTTGAAAACTTTGCCGGAGAACGAACCTACTGACACCGCACCCACACCAGCCTCAGCGGTTTGCCCTGCCAGCAGCGTTATAGGATCGCTGGTTGCTGTGACCGTTTCGCTTTCCCCTACGGAGCTGTACCCAACACCCCATTTTCTGGAATTCACGGTATACAGATACCCGTCCGGTAAGGTAAAGCGCAGTGTATAGACCCCTGGCGTCAGGCTATCGAACGATGCTGCGCCATTGTTGTCGGTCACGGTTGACGCCACAGCAGTGTCGGTTGAATCCCCAGCGATCAGAGCCTCAACCTTTATCCCTGCAATCGAACGTTCATAAATACCACGTATGCCATCTTCATTGCTGTCATAAAAAGCTCCGATTTTCAACTTTGCAGGCTGGTTTAACGCAATGTCACTGCTGCCGCTTACGGTATCTCCATTATTCAGCGTGATCTCGTTGCTGGTTTTCACGCCTAACGCCGCTTCGCCAAGCGGGTTTGCACTGGCGCCGACCGCCACTACATTGACGCCATCCTCTGCCTTGGACACCACACGATACACACCGGCCGTCAAGTTGGTAAAGGCATAATGACCATACGAATCCGTCGACAGATTGGTCACGTCCGTCCATGCATCGCCATCTTTGCGTTGCAAGGCTACGGTTACGCCGCTCATGAGCTGTTCGCCCTGCGCATACTTTGCATCGCCGTTAGCATCCATATAGGCAACACCTTCGATGCTTGTCATGGCGACGTATTGCACCTCAGGCAAGGTATATACATTGCCCGCCGTAGCGCTCACCGTAATCCAGATCATGTTCCCCTGCTCGGTAATTTTCCATTGAGAATTATCCGGCAAGGTTTTCTCTTCGGTCAGAGGGGCGTAGATTGTGTAATCACCGCCAATAAGTCCGGTGAAGGTAAAGCTTCCATCCTCTGCCGTAGTGGTGGAAAGCTGGGCATTGACCGAAGCAGCCGCAATGTTTTGCCCGGCGCTTAGCGATTCGATTTTACCAGTAATGGATGCTGTCGCTTCCATCACCAGATCATCGTTCTTACTCTCCCCCGCTTTTATTGTTTTCTGTTCGCTATAGGTTCCCAACCCCTGTGCAGTCTGCCCGTTCACCGATACAATTGCCTTGTTTTCAGGGAGTTGGATGCTGAATTGATAAACTCCGGCGGGAAGGTTGACAAAGCTGTACGCGCCGGATGCGTCTGTTTTTGCTGTGCTTACCGTGCCATTTGCATCCGTCAGCGTTACTGTAAGCCCCTGCACTGGAGCGTCACCTTCGGTTACCGTGCCGGTAACCCCGCACAGAAGGTTCGCGGTCAGGTTCAGGTTTTTTTCTTCGCCATAAGCCAAGGTAATGCCCGCGACCGTATAACTGCCGTCCGTATTGGCTGTTACGCCATCGGCGGCGGATAGTGTGGCATTCGTTTGTGCGGGAAGGGTTACGTGAAGTTCATAGTCTCCCGCTTCCAGCCCAGCCAGTGTGTAAGCGCCACTTGCGTCTGTAGCGATCGTTTGCAAGCTTTGTCCATCGTGCATCAGTCCGATCGCGGCATTGGCTATGGGCATGCCCTCCGCTGTTGCAATCGTTCCGGAAATCCCGCTCATTTTGATAAAAGCGATGGAAAAGTTGCTTTGCGGCAAGCTAACATTTGCCTCAGTATATGCGCCGTTTTCATGCGTGGTTACGCTCATCGTGTTCACAGGCAGTGCGATATGGAGCGTACCCACGGTTTCAGACGCATCGCCGGGCACGGTAAAAGCACCGGCATCATCCGTTTGCGCACCATACGCAACCTTTGTATTGGCTCCTGAAAGCACTACTCCCAATTGGGCTGCGGATGTGGTAGGCTGGTCAGCCTGCTCGCTGACCGTTCCTGAAAGCAGCGGCGTAAGCGCATCGGCGGTTTTGCCTGTGGAAATGACACTGGGCATAGACACGTCCAATCGTGCATATTGACCATCAGCCTTACCGAGCATTGCATCCAGTATCGGTTTTGATTCGTGTGATACCGCTTTGAGAGAATCCCCCTGAGGTTCGTCTACCGTCACCGGCATGGTTTGCGGGTCGAGCACCCACACGGTAATCGCTCCTACGTCACCAGCTGCAACAGGGATTTTTACCGTTCCAGTCGCCCATAAAGTAGAATCAAACAGCACCGTATCCGTTTCCACTGTGCGCAGAATTTTCAGGCCATCGGGTAACGCGCTGTCCAGCACACGTGCACCCAAGGGGAGCTCGGCAGCCATCGCAAGTGTTTCGGTGGGGAGAGTCTGCGTCGGCGGTGCAATCGAGATGACCGGCGTACCGTCGGCAAGTGCTTCTACCGAAGCATTCACCGCAAGCTCTGTCCGTCCGTCGGGAATAGACAATGTTGCCGTTTGACTCGCAATCGACGAATCGGCCGTCACTTTGCTGATGCCGTCTGTCCCGTCATACTGGTACGTATAATTGACGCCGACCTCCAGATTGGCGGTCGCGGCTGCATGTTCTTTAGGCAGGGTAGCGATCGGCTCATAATGCAAACTTACCTCTGCCGTACCGGCAAGAAAGCCGACTGGCACGGTCGCCTCACCGTTTGCATTCAAATAGGTGATCGCTGCCCCAACTGCGTTATCAAGCTTTACGGTTTCCCCGGAACTGCACAAAAACGTGTCGCCTATCGGCTGTCCGGCATCATTCAGAGCTTGCACGCTGCACTGGCCTGCGTTATCGCCGCGGTTCACCGTAATCGCATCCACAACCATTGCCTGTGCCGCGTTCAAGGCATTCCCATCACGGTCTGTCAGCTTTGCCGGATAGAGGGTTACCGTATAATTGCTGAGTGCCACATCGTTTTCGCCATTGCACAAACCAGATATATTCAGGGTCGTTACCTGCAGATCGCCCTGCGTCACCAAAGGGTTCACAGCAAGGGATAGTTCTCCCGTTGTTCCGTTATAGGTGGGCGCAGAATCATTTTCAACTGTCAGCGCAGTCATGCTGTCCGCGTTGCCAAAGTAGGTGCCGACGGTAAACGGCTGCGGCTGATCCAACAGCACACTGCCCTCCGGCGCGCGCATCTGTACCAGTTGATAGTCTCCGTTTGGCAAGGCCTGCGTTGCGGTATAAGCCCCGTTTGCATCCGTGGAAAAACTCCACTGCATCACACCCTGCGAATTCATCACCACAAATTCGGCTGTACCCAAAGGCAGCCCATCCTTTGTGGAGACGTTCTTAACGGTAAATAAACCACGCTTGGCATAGGCGAATACTGTTTTACGGTTTGCCTCTCCCTGTGTCAGGGTAACGGGGATTGTGCCTTCACAAACAAAACCGTCGGCAAAATCCTCCGCCACCGGAGTCAGCGTCACCTCTGCCGCTCCGACAGGGATGGTAATGGTATCCATCGCTCCGGCGGCTGTCTGTTCCGCCGTGGGGTTCGCTGTGATTCGGTTGATTACCTTGCCGTCCACCGCAACGTCAAACCGACCTGTGAGTGACAGCGACAGCCAGGAATCAACACCATTTGGGGTTACGCCTTTTAAATCAAGCGTGAGGGTCGTTTCTCCCTGCGCCAACGCAATGGTAAAAAAACCAATAGTCAGGCAGGCAACCAACAGCATTGCCACAAAAGCTTTCCAGTACAAGGTACGCGCATTGATGGCGCGGTTATACTCACAATTCGTCGCGGTGAAGATCATCCAACGCTTCGCCTCCGATGTCTTTTCCTATGGATTACAATAAAAAACCAAGTTTAATAGTAAATCAACCGCCATCCTTTGTCAATCGAAGCCATGAAGTTTTGACTCCTGTTACAGGTTTTGTGAATAAACGATGAAACATCGCGCCATGGTCAATATAATGCTTTGACGCGTACCCCAACCGTGTTATAATATTGTGTGTAAGATGAATAATTCCCAACACCAAAGGAGGAGAACAGAATGCCAGAAAAGAAAACGGCGATCATCACGGATTCCTCCTGCGATTTGAGCGACGAGCAGTTACAAGAACATCATATTCATATGATATCTCTGCGTGTCGTTTGCCAGAACGCAGAGTATCGCGATCGCATAGATCTCAATCAGGAGCAGTTATACGAGTTATTGAAAACCGAGTTGCCCAAAACCAGCCTCCCCTTACCGGAGGATGTGAGCGACCTGTATGAAAAACTGGCAGCAGATGGCGTAACCGATGTGGTTCATTTGTGTATCTCCTCCGGTTTGAGCGGTACGTTCAACATGGTCCGCATGATCGCGCAGGATTTTGAGAATCGGATGAATATTCGCGTCGTCGATTCCAAAACGCTTTCTACCGGCCTTGGCTGGATGGTGCTGGCCGTAGCCGAATCACTTGAAGCAGGCGATGACCCTGATACCTCTGTTCAAAAAGCGCTATCGATCCGCAAATCGCAAATCGCAATGTTTGTGATTCGGACGCTGGAATATCTGCGTAAAGGCGGCCGTATCGGCCTTGTGGAAGGTATGGTAGGCAGCCTGCTGCAGATCAAGCCTATCGTCTACGTCAACGATGACGGCGTTTATCAGACGCTTGCCAAAGCACGCGGTTACAAAGGCGCTGTGGACACGATGATGCAAGAGGCCATCCGTCGTTTCGGCCACGCGAAAATCAACCTTTCAGTAGTGCATGGGCAGGCATATGAGGAAGCGCAAGGCTTGATGGAAAAGCTCAAGCTAACGCTTAACATCGCCACAAGTTTCATCCGGCCAGTAAGCCCTGTGCTGGCTATCCACACCGGCCCCGGGCTGTTGGGCATTGTAGCCAACCTTGCGGAATAAAGAGCATTCCACATCAGTGAATACCTATTGCCTTGACCCACCACCAGAATACAGTGCCAAAGGCGGTGCCCGTTGATAGGGGCGCCGCCTTTTTCATTACTTCTGATTTAACAGAAGCGCTAATCTGTAACGCTTTGATTATCCAACCTTGTAATCGACAGCCTGTCCAATGGCATTGCCGCCGGATAGAGTCACCTGGATACAGCAGGTCGCCTTCTGCGTAACCAGCACTTCCGCACCGATATTCCAAAGACGGCCGATTACCTTGGGATCAGGAGTATCCTGCTCGACGGAAGAATCAGTGGAAATCACGGCGATCTGGGGCTTGGCGGTGTAAATGAAGCTATCGCTGCTCGCATCGTCATCGCCATGGTGGCCGACCTTCAACACATCCGTTTTTTGGATCAGTCCAGCCGACAGCAATGCACTTTCCTCCTCGACCTCCATATCGCCGGTGAGCAGCATCGTCCCCTCCGGCGTTTCCAACCTAAAAACCAGCGAGTTATTATTCTCATTGACCATATCGTGTGTCAATGGGCCAAGCGTCACAAAGCGCATGACATCGTTTGCTACGATTACATCACCGCTGTTCAGCCATGTGAGAGGAATCGAATACTTTTCCGCCTGTTTGGCGACGGGATGTTTGTCTATGTTTTTTGCATTATAAAAGGTAGCCGCGTAAAGCCTGTCCACGATAATATCGCTTTTCAGAAGCGCCTTAAGCCCCCCTACATGATCGCTGTCGAGGTGGGTAATAATCACGCCATCCAACTTTGTAACTCCGAAATAGTTGAGCGCCCGAAGCATGGCATCGACGCTTTCCTTGGTGCCGGTATCGATCAGATAACGCTGATCGCCCAAACAAAATAAAGCCGCATCTGCTTTTCCCACGTTTAAAAACATAGCCTGAACTGCTTTGCCTTTGCCTACAGCAACCGTGGTTTCTATACTCTCGGCTCGTGCACCGAACAGGAAAGGCGGTGTCAAAAAAGCTGCCCACAGGAAAACCGACAGCGTCATTGCTTCAATTCTTTTCATCCTCAATCTACAATCGCTCCTCAACACCTTGTGTTAATAGGCAAGTGCTGCCAGGTATCAATGCGCGTGACAGCCAGACGGAAATAGTGTATAATTTCACCGTTGTAAAACAAGGAAAGGGACGATAACACATGAGCATCCTTTGGGCCGCATTTCTCGGCCTTATTCAAGGGTTAACGGAGTTTTTACCCGTGTCCTCCAGTGGTCACCTGAGCCTGCTGCAAGCACTTTTTCATATGAATAGCGATCACCTGCTGCTTTTCAATATCATGCTGCACCTCGGTACACTGGGTGCTGTGCTGATCGTATTCTGGAAAGACTGGATTCAAATGATCCTGCACCCCATTAAAAATAAGACGCTGTTGCTGCTGTTCATCGCATCGGTTCCCGCACTGGCTGCTAAAGTGCTCTTCAGCGATCAACTCGATTACCTCGAAACCAGCAACACACTTTTAGGGGTGTGCTTTCTGTTTACCGGTCTGCTTTTGATGCTTACGCAGTGGCTTTCGCTTCGCAACGTACGGTTAAATCAGGAAACGCATGAAGTGGGCGTCTGGCATGCTCTGGTGATGGGTGTAATGCAGACCGTTGGCATGCTGCCTTCTGTAAGCCGTAGCGGTTCGACCATTTTTGGTGGCGTCGCTACGAAACTAGACCGCGAAACCGCCGCAAAGTTCAGCTTTATGATGAGTTTGCCGGCGATTATCGGCAGTTTTTTAAGCGAGGGCTACAAGGGTTACAAAGCAGGCGCTTTCTCGCAAAATGGCGATCTGGTTGCCATTGTGGTGGGAATGGTCGTCGCCGGTGTGATCGGATACCTTTCCATCCGTTTCATGCTCAAGATTATCACCAAAATCTCGCTGAACTGGTTTGCACTGTATGTGGTGATCATTGGATTATTGGTGATTGTGCTGCAAATCATGGGTATCATCACCAATCCGCCGCAAACAGCTGATACGGTCGCCAAAAGCCTTTCAGGATTGCTGTGATCCAACCGTTCCACCAGAATCAGGGCTTTACCCATGTGGTTATCGCCATCAAACCTAAAGGCCGCTGTCCCAACGGACAGCGGCCTTATTTCATGCCCCTGCACCTTGTTGCGAGCATCGGAAATCGTTACGTGAAGGGCTTCTGCTACAATCGGGATCGGCTTCATGGATCAGTTGTTGCATCCACCTCAGGGATTTGTTCAACGGACAAAGTCCGATCGATGGTGGGGGTTCTCCCCGGCGGGGAAAGCAACGCCCGCTTGTTTGCCAAGCGAAATGCAGTTGAGCAGCCATCCCATATTGCGCCCCATCGTTCGCATCACTTCCATACCTTCTTCATCCTGCTCGGCCTGAACCGGATCAGAACCGTGTACCATAGGCCAATAGCAGGAGGTGACGATCGGCATGCCTTTGATTGATGGATATTTATACAGCACTTCAAGACTCGCTGTAGTCCCCGCACGACGTGCCACCGCAATGCAGGCAGCGGGTTTGCCTTCAAAAGCTGCTATATTACCGGCGGAAAACATACGATCGAGGAACGAAAGCAACGTGCCATTCGGCGATGCAAAATATACAGGTGAGGCAATGACAAGTGCATCGGACTGTTCCAGTTTTTCCAACGCTACGTTGACGTCATCGTCAAAGGCACGGCAACGACCATCGCAACGGCCACAAGCGATGCAACCGCGTATCGGCTTATTGCCAAGGGTTAACAGCTCTGATTCGATATTGTTTTGCGTGAGCACGCGAGCCATTTCATCCAGCGCCCGGCGGGTAGTACCATGAATGTGGGGGCTGCCGTTGAGCATCAGGACCTTCATCTAGTTTCCTCCTCCATACTGTATGAACCGGTGTTGATAATGATCCTTCGACCTTCATTGTGGATTATCCATTATAACCGGCGGTGTTAGGGTCCTGCGTAGGTGCATCGGTCGGCGCCGATGTAGCCTGCTGCGTTCCCGCCTGCTGACCTTGCGCATCCTGTGCGCCCTGCGTAACGGCGACTTCGCCAGGCGCCTGATTTTGAAAGCTGTTTTCACTGTTTACAGCGGCGCAACCCGCCAGAGAGAACACAAGAATCAGGAGTATTAACGCAAGCGTAAATTTCTTCATTTATATAAGACCGCCTTCCTTTTGCGTGCTGTGCGAGCTTTGCGCACCGCATTATTATAACACAATTTATGGCGTTTTGCTTTACATTCCCCCCAAGGCTTGTTACAATATCCTCGACTGGAAAAGGAGGCTGCACATGAGCAACATTTGGCATGATATTTCGCCTACGCGAATTGCACCCACGGATTTTATCGCTGTGGTAGAAATCGAGAAGGGTAGCAAGAAGAAGTATGAACTGGACAAGGAAACGGGGCATCTGATCCTTGACCGCATTCTTTACACATCCACCCATTATCCCAGCAACTATGGGCTTATTCCACGCACCTATGCCGATGATCTCGACCCGTTGGATGTGTTGGTGCTCAGTAGCGAAGTCATCCAGCCGATGAGTCTTGTGCGTTGCTATCCTATCGGTGTGCTCACGATGCTTGATCAGGGGCATCTGGATGAGAAGATCATCGCCATTCCGTTTCAGGATCCTACCTATAATAGTTATCAAGATGTGAGCCAACTTCCGGCCCATATTTTTTCTGAGATGTCACACTTTTTTACGGTATATAAGAACCTTGAGGGCAAGGAGACCGTGGTGGATGAACTCCGAGATGCCGCGGAAGCGCGCAAAGTGATCCAGAAATGTCTGGATGCATACATCAACAAGTTCTGCCGCTAATGCCTTCCCGTAACACCTTTTGTAACAACGGTTGCGCCCGTTCTTGCACAAGCGGACAAAACAGAGTAAAATGAAAATGTTATCCTAACGCTTACCGCAAGAGGCGAAGGCGCCATTTTGCCTTGTCTCGGAAAGGACGAGCGCCATTATGCAGGTTTTCCATCCGGCGCAAACCACCAATGGCCTGCCACCGGAGAATGTTTTTCTGGTTGCAGACAGCGCCAATCTCACCGTAGCCGAAGGCTATCTGGTGCAAACCTATCATCCCT
>Ga0302289_1000055_pt1 | contig 67901 bp, 56 predicted proteins | sample III_Fen_N1_2_FD_194552 | JGI IMG/M metagenome (GOLD analysis project Ga0302289, IMG submission 194552) | Peat permafrost microbial communities from Stordalen Mire near Abisko, Sweden - III_Fen_N1_2 | ecosystem: Environmental > Terrestrial > Soil > Wetlands > Permafrost | place: Sweden: Abisko... | reverse complement strand
AAGAAGTGCTTAAACTATACGCATAATTTCTATCTAAAATCAAACTCTCAACATCAGAGTAAGGCTTATTGAAAAATTCGTTAAAATTCGAACAACCAAGTATTGATTCACACAACGACTGAGCTCTATATCTATCAAAACTCATACTCTTCTTGATTTGGCAATGATTTTAAGTAATTATCTTGCAAATAATCTACAATAGCTTTCCTTTGGGATTTTCCTTCTAAATTTTTAAGATCAGCTCTTTTAATTAATTCACCCTTTTGAAGATCTAACAGCACTTTAAAATCTTCAACTTTAAAGGATTTTTTTTCAGCACACTTGATTAAAAGGTTTTTAATTAAATGCTCTATTGCTCCAAAAAATCCAGCATTTGTAAGAAATGGATTCTTATTTTTATTTGACCATATATCTTCTTTGTCATAATAGAATTTTAAAGCTGTAAAATAATTCAGAATTACGGATTTTTGATTTTGCAAGTTGGTTAGTTTATGAATTGCAAAAACACCATCTACTTCTAAATGTTTTTTTAATGAACTAACAACTGTTGATAAGTCAACCAGACCTACTCCCTTTGGTTGACCAGGATATTTTATACAGTTATAATATGGGGATTCTAAATTATTGTTTAGTTCTTCTGCAATATCAGTCGCTCTATTAATAGAATGATCATTGCCATTTTCAATTTCTCCAAATAAATCATATATAAGACTTTTGGGAACTGGTTTTTGCTCTGAATTTATATTAATAAAAATCCTAGCAGCATCTTGAGTTTTTAGATTAATGCTAATTGTGACTAGAATCTCTTTTTCACCTATTTCTTCATTTTCTTTCACAGCTTCCTGTAACCCAACAAGCCTATGTTGACCATCAATTACTTGTGCTGCATAAGGTACTATTGGAATTGTTATTTCATAATCTTTAAATTCAGGCTTGAAATTATTATCAGTCCAATTTAAAATAAATGTACTATAAAAGTTATTTCCTTCTAATACATATTTTTTAATTGAAGAAATTCTTTGTCTATTTAACACTCTCTGTACTGCCCCTTCTTCATCATCCTTACCCCTAATTGCTACGTAATATATTCCTAGAACGTCTTTTATTTTAAGCGATTGAGTAAAGACTATTAAATCACCAAACTTTGTCTTTAAAGACTTTGTCTTAATTAATTTTACTGCCATATCTGTATATTTTTTTATTGTTTTCCATCACTGCTAACCTATGCATAAAAACAACTGCATTATAGTTACTTATGTATTATCAAACATCACATTTTTACCCCTACTGGCAAAAAAACTAAAAATTGAGTAAATAAGAATTTTTATGTTTTAAAAAGAAATAAATATTGAATTTGTGTTCTAATTTAAGCAATTTAGATTAGTGATTTCGACGCTGAATTTACGATTCATTTGAGGATTGTGCAACTTTTGGTTAAGGTATTTTTTGGTAGCACTGTGCTGGATGTCCAGAAAGCGGACGGAAGGGAGGGGATGTGGGACTTAGGGCGACTTCGACGGCCGGGTGCAGGGGGCGCGACGAGATCGGCAGTGTTAATTTTGACGGCTCGTTAGAGACTAGAAATTAACGCCGATGTCGAGCGGACGCCAGCCCGGACTAGCGGAGCCCGGTGCCACATCCGCGGACTGGAGGGAGCGCGGCAAGAGCCGGGAAAAGAATAGAGAGAACTGGATAAGAGTGGTGCTGGTGTGCTTATTCAAACCGTATCGCCTTAGCCGGATGTATCCGCAAAATCAAATGTGAGGGAATGAGAACCACGGCCATGGAGATGAGGATGGTGCCGGCGTTGATGAGGAGGATGGCGAGCCAGTTGATGTCGATGGGGACGGCGTCGACGTAGTAGATGGAGGGGTCGAGCTTGAGCAGGTGGAAGTGGTTTTCGATGAAACAGATGCCCAGACCGATGGCGTTGCCCCAGATCAGGCCCATTCCAATTAAATAGATGGAATACGAGAAAAACAAGCGACGTATCATGCCGTTGTTGGAACCCAGCGCCTTGAGGATACCGATTAAATTCGTCCGCTCCAGAATCAAAATCAGCAGGCCCGAAATGATGTTGAAGCCGGAGACGAAGACCATGAGCAGCAAGATGAGCAGCACGTTCATGTCGAGCAGGTCGAGCCAGCCGAAGAGATCAGGGTTCAACTCGTAAAGGTTGCGCATGTAGTAGATTTCATCGTGGCTCGACGCGTACTTGCTCATGGTTTCGTAGACCTGTTCCTGCAACGCCTCAAACGCCTTCATCGAGGTAAAGAACACCTCAATGCCACCGGCCTGTTCGGTGTCCCAATCGTTCAACACCTGCACATGCCTGGCATCCACCAGCACAAACGCCTTGTCGAACGTGGAAAAATGCGTGTTGTAAATGCCCGAAATGGTGAACTTGCGCGCTGAAACCGCTTCCTCCTTGATGAAGTACGCCAGGAAACTATCGCCCGTTTTCAGCTTGAGCAACTTGGCAATGTATTCAGAAATCAACACCTGGTTCGACGGCTTCGAGTAGTCGGGGAACGAACCGGACACCAGCGACGACTTCAGGAACGCCGGATCGAAGCCCGCATCCACGCCTTTGAACACGACAGCCTGGAAGTCGTCCTTGATTTTGATCATGCCCGGCTTGGTGTACTGACACTGCACGTGCTTGACGCCGGGAATGGCACGCAGCTTACCGAGCAACGAGTCGGGCACGTTGATCGGGCTCACCTCGTAGGAATAATTCGAATAGTAACTGGAAATCTGGATGTGAGCACCCACGCCCACGATCTTATCCTTCACCTCGCGCTTGAAGCCATTGACAACCCCAACCGCCACCAACATCACCGCCAAACCAATGGCAATGCCCGTTACGGCAATCCGTACGGCAGGCCCTGATTTCTTGGTGGAACGATCAGTCTTGAAAAAAAGGCGTTTCGCGATGAAGGACTCGACACGCATCGTTAGATCGTTCTGCCGGGGTAAACCTCAAGAGCCTTACGTAAAACCTCCATGGCCTTGGCCAGTTTGTCCTTGCTAATCACGTAGGCCAGACGCACCTCGTCCCTACCCACACCCGGTGTGGTATAGAAACCCGACGCCGGCGCAATCATCACCGTTTGCCCCTCGTATTCAAACTCATCGAGCAGCCAGGCGCAGAAACGGTCGGCATCATCAATGGGCAAGCGCGCCACGGTATAAAAGGCCCCCATGGGAATGGGCGTGTAGCAACCCGGAATGCGGTTGAGGGCGTCGATGAGGAACTTGCGGCGTTCTACGTACTCGTTGTACATGTCGAGCATGTATTCCTTGGACGCGTCAATGGAAGCTTCGGCCACTATCTGGCCCAACAAAGGCGGGCTCAGGCGAGCTTGGCAAAATTTCATTACATCCATGCGGACGCGTTCGTTCTTGGTAATCAGCGCACCAACGCGGATGCCGCACTCGCTATACCGCTTGGAAACGGAATCGACCAATACCACGTTCTGTTCAATGCCCTTCAGGTGGCAAGCCGAAATGTAGGGAGCACCGGTGTAGCAGAATTCCCGGTACACCTCGTCGGAGAAGAGGTAGAGATCGTATTTCTTCACCAAATCGCGGATCTGGTCCATTTCCTGATGCGTGTACAGGTAACCGGTGGGGTTGTTGGGGTTGCAAATCATGATGGCCCTAGTCTTGGGTGTGATGAGCTTTTCAAACTCAGCCACGGAAGGCAGGGAAAACCCGGTATCAATGCTGCACATCAAAGGTTTGATCACGGCGCCAGCCGAAATGGCGAAGGCCGTGTAGTTGGCATACGCCGGTTCGGGCACGATGATTTCGTCGCCAGGATCCAAGCAAGCCATAAAGGCGAACAAGACAGCCTCCGAGCCGCCTGTGGTCACGATGATGTCGTCAACGGTTACGTCAATGTCGAAGCGGTCGTAATATTCCACCAGTTTCTTGCGCAGGGAAAGTAAGCCTTCACTAGGGCTGTATTCCAGAATTTCCCGGTCAATCGCTCGCAACGCATCCAATCCCGCCTGAGGCGTTTTGATATCGGGCTGGCCGATATTCAGGTGATACACAATGGTGCCTTTGGCTTTGGCCTTGTTGGCCAGGGGTACAAGCTTGCGGATGGGTGATTCTGGCATCATCTCTCCGCGTTGCGACGGTTTCGGCATAGAGGGTTGGTTGTAGTTACAGAAATTCCTGCAAAGATACACCGACGCTGGCGTTTATCCAAAAAATAACTAGTACATTTGCGCGTGTACAACCTGCCCTAAAAGGGTTCATACACTTACTAAACAAGACATCAACTATGGGTACGCTATTATTATTATCGCTCCCCAACGGATCGGAAATTTTCATTTTGGCTCTGTTGATCCTGCTGTTGTTCGGCGGGAAAAAAATCCCCGAGCTGATGCGTGGTTTGGGAAAGGGCATCCGCTCCTTTAAAGAAGGGCTTAAGGATATGGAAGAAGAAATCAAGAAGGAAGATCCGGCTAACACCGATAAAAAGGATTCCGATTCAGCCCCCAAGGCCTAACACCTCTCCGCCCCCATGCCCTCCGATGAACTTTCATTCTGGGACCATCTGGATGAGTTGCGCAAGATCCTCTTCCGCAGTTTGGCCGTTTTAGCACTCCTTTCCGTTGGCTTTTTCTTACTGATGCCTTCCATTTTCGACACCGTGATCATGGGGCCGTGCTTCGGCTCATTCATTACTTACCGGTGGTTTAACTTCGTGGCGTCTATCATGCACACCGTCTCTCCGTTCAGCGACACGGCGTATACGGTCAACATCATCAACATTGAGTTGATTACGCCGTTTATGGTGCATATCCAGACCTCGTTTACGCTGGCTATCCTGCTGGCTTTTCCCTACCTGTTGTTCGAAATCTGGCGGTTTATCCGTCCCGCTTTGTACGAGAAGGAACGCAAAAGCATATCCAGCACCTTTGTGTTGGGCGCTTTCTTGTTTTATTGCGGGGTGGCAATGAGCTATTTGTTTATTTTCCCGGTCACGTTGCGGTTTTTGGCCGGATACCAGGTGAGTAAGCTGGTGGCAAACCAGTTATCGCTTCAGTCGTATATGAGTACGTTCACCAACCTGAACCTGGTTATGGGCCTGACATTTGAGTTGCCCATGCTGGCTATGATTCTATCCAAATTAGGATTGATTACGCGCAGTTTCTTCCGCAAGTGGAGGCGGCACGCCATTGTCGTGCTGGTATTTATCGCTGCGGTGATTACACCCACAGGCGACCCCTTCACGTTGACATTGGTGTCGATTCCGCTTTACCTGCTCTACGAAATCAGTGCGCTGCTGGTAAAGGACGATAGAAAACCTAAATAAGGTATTCTAAATGAGGTATTGGGAGCTGATGGAACGGTGGTCGAAAACCCGTTCGATGGTGTCGGCGAACATGTCGGCGATGGACAACACACGTACTTTCGGACAATCCTTGGTGTACGGAATGCTATCGGTCACGATGAGTTCAGTCAGGCTGGAGGCGCTCACGCGTTCCGTGGCCGGACAGGACATGACGCAGTGACTGGCGATGGCCCGTACGGACAAGGCACCCTCACTCATCATCAAGTCGGCAGCTTTCGTAATGGTTCCGGCTGTGTCAACCATGTCGTCGATTAAGATGACGTTCTTGCCTTTCACGTCGCCAATGATGCGCATTTCCGATACAACATTGGCACATTCCCGTGTTTTGTGGCACAAAACCAAGGGTACATCCAAGTATTTCGAATAGGAATTGGCGCGTTTTGAACCGCCCACATCGGGAGTGGCGATAACCAAGTTGTCCAGGTTGAGCGTTTTGATATAGGGTACGAAAATGGTCGAGGCATACAGGTGATCAACCGGCACGTTGAAGAATCCCTGGATTTGGTCTGCGTGCAGATCCATAGTGATAAGGCGTTCAATGCCGGCTACCGATAAGAGGTCGGCTATCAGTTTGGCACCTATCGACACCCTGGGTTTGTCTTTGCGATCTTGTCGAGCCCAGCCGAAATACGGAATCACGGCGATGATCTTAGCAGCTGAGGCGCGCTTGGCTGCATCGACCATGAGCAAGAGTTCCATCAGGTTGTCGGAATTGGGAAAGGTGGATTGAACCAGATAGACTACGTCGCCCCGAATGGACTCTTCGTAAGAGATGGAAAATTCGCCGTCGGCAAAATGCTGGATATTGCTTTTACCTAGGGGTACGCCCAAACTGGCACAAATTTTGGTTGCCAAATACTGAGAGTTAGTTCCGGAAAAGACCTTGAAAGAACCTGTATCGTTCATATGTAATGGGGTTGGATCGATATGACGCGACAAAGATAGAACTTTTATGGGGAATCAATCGGCAACTTTTACAAGAAATTTCCACAGAATTCCGGAATGACCGGGCAATTCGATGTGAACGGGATGATTGGGACTGAGCATCACGGAGGTCTTCTCTCCTGTCAGCAAATCGGTCATCTCATACACCACATCACCGGGTATTTCCAAGCAGGCAAAGGCATGAGCGGGTATATTCAGGTAGGTTCCTATTGGTTTGGAAGCAAAGTTCACCACGGCTAGCACGCAGTCTGCGCCTTCTTTTCGCATCCAGGCAAATTGGGTGGCGCTGTTGTAGGCGTGGTTGTCGAGGTTGGCGTAACTAAGGTCGAAGAATACGCCGTGCGACAGGGCTTTTTCTGTTAGCGCCGCGTTCAGCAGGGTGGCGTATTGCGTGCGCAGGTGGGTTTGTTGGGGTGTCAATGCGCCCCCGTCCCAGTGGCCGTTGTTGTTCCACGCAGCCAGTGTTTCCAAGCTCCAGTAATCAAAGATGGTACTTCTTCCGTCCATGCCGCTAAACCCTTCGCTGTACATGCCGGATTCGCCCAATTCCTGCCCTGCGTATACCAGCACCGGATTGGAATGTAAAGCAGTGGCCACTATCATGCCGGGAAAACCTTTCTGTCCGTTGCCGGCGAAAAAGGCCGAGGCGATGCGCTGCTCGTCGTGGTTTTCCATGAAATACAGCAGGTGGGGCAAGATGTCGTTGAGTGTTTGCCAGTAGGTTGTTAATTCGGAAGCGGGGCTTTTGCCTTCGGTAACTCTTCTGAGTGCTTCGTACATACCCACTTTGTCGTAGAGGTAGTCGAACCCGGCGTGGATAAAGGCCCTGTAGTGGTCAGGATTGTATACTTCCGCTATCATCAGTACCTCGGGGTATTCTTTCTTCAGCCGGGGGATCACCCATTCCCAAAATGCAACCGGTACCATTTCTGCCATGTCACAGCGGAAGCCGTCAACGCCCAATCGCGACCAGTACAACAGGATGTCGAGCATTTTGAACCAGGTGGAAGGTGTTGGCTCGAAATGGGCCTGATTGCCAAAGAAATAATTGACGCCATAATTCAGTTTGACGGTCTCGTACCAGTCGTGGATGTCCGGGGTATTCGTAAACAGGTCATTTCCGGTGGCTTTCGCCGGGTATTCGGAATAGGGAACCTCACTTCCGGCATAGCGGTCAAACTGCAGCTCCAAGGGGCTTTCGTTGATGTAGTAGTAATTGTTGGCGGGATTGAATCCGTATTCAACCACATCGTCGGCGCCAAAATCGCGCATGCAGCTGTGGCATTGGTCGGAATGGTATTCCCGAGCCACGTGGTTGGGTACCAGGTCGATGATGACCTTCAATCCCTGTTTGTGACACCGGCCCACCAAGTCGCGAAAGGTATCGATGCGTCTTCTTGGATCGTCGCACAGGTCGGGATCAATGTCGAAATAATCCTTGATGGCGTAGGGTGAGCCGGCCTTTCCTTTTACCACAGCCGGGTGATCCTTGTGAATGCCGAGGGAGGAATAATCGGTCTGTGTGGCATGTTCGATCACTCCCGTAAGCCACACGTGCGTTACACCCAAAGCCTTAATGGAACCGAGTGCGGTGTTGTCAATGGCATCCAGCGTTCCACAACCGTTTTCGTCTCGGTTGCCGTTCCATACCCGAGTTGGTTTGTCGTTGGAAAAATAGCGGGGAAGCAACTGGTAAATGACGATTTTACTCATAATGGTTCAAAATTGGCTTACTACGAAGTAACATATTTTCTGGGGGTTTTGTTTATCGGTACGGTGGTTTTTTGTTACGGGTTTATGTTTTTTTATCATAAAGGATGCCATCCTTTTTGAGGGGATGGCATCCTTTTCGTTGAGATGGAATCCCTTTTTTAAGGGATGGCCTCTTTTTTATAAATTACTGCAGGCCTTCGGTCTGCGCTTCTTTGGCAATTTTCTTCACCAAACCTTGCAACACGGCACCCGGGCCCAGTTCGACAAAAGTGTCGGCTCCGTCGGCAACCATGGCCAGCACGCTTTGTGTCCAACGGACAGGGGCGGTCAATTGGGCAATTAGGTTGGCTTTGATCATTTCCGGATCGGTTTGAGGCTGTGCGTTGACATTTTGATAGATGGGGCACACGGGCTTCGAAAAGGGGGTGTTGGCAATTGCATCGGCCAGTTTCTTGCGAGCCGGCTCCATGAGGGGTGAGTGGAACGCGCCACCCACACTCAGCTTCAGCGCGCGTTTGGCGCCTGCTGCCGTGAGTTTTTCGCAGGCCAGATCAATGCCGGGCACGGAGCCTGAAATGACAATCTGGCCCGGGCAGTTGTAGTTGGCGGGGACCACCACTTCTTCGGTGATGCCGGCGCAAACGCCCTCTACAACGTCGTCGGACAAACCCAGAATGGCTGCCATGGTGGAAGGTGTAGCTTCGCAAGCGGCCTGCATGGCCAATGCGCGTTGATATACCAGCTTGAGACCGTCTTCAAAGGTCAGCGCACCGGCGGCTACCAGTGCGGAGAATTCACCCAAGGAATGACCGGCTACCATATCGGGTTGAAAGGAGGCGCCCAATGATTTGGCCAACAGGACAGAGTGCAGAAATATGGCGGGTTGCGTCACCTTGGTTTGGCGTAGTTCCTCCTGGGTTCCATCGAACATGATGTCGGTGATGCGGAATCCAAGGATGTCGTTGGCTTGTTCAAACAAGGCTTTCATCTGGGACGATTGTTCGTACAATTGCTTGGCCATGCCCGGAAACTGGGCTCCCTGACCTGGGAATACGTATGCTTTCATAGGCTGTTTTATGTGTTATAGGGCGCAAAGGTAGAATTTTCTGCACACAAATAGCGCTTTTGCGCGTAAGAAAACGACTCGTTTGATTAATACCGTCTTCGAATCAACTGTGTACTGTCGTTGGGTTCTTGACCCGGATCGATCGGGTTGCTTGATTCAACGGTTATTGTTTTGGTCTTAGTTGGAACCGTTGCATTGTTTTCGTAGTAATCAATATAAAGGGTACCCGGACTAAAATCTTGCAATAACATGCTGAAGGTGGCATCACTGGCTGTTGATGTAAATGTTTGTTGCTTGTTTACCGTATCGTAGGCTGAAATACTACAGTTCTGAATACCCTCGTTGTGCATGGCTCGATAACACCATGCTCCACCCCGAAGCACAATCTTTACGCTCATACCGGTTGGAATAATCGCCGATAAGGGATATTCTTTCATGGTGACAATTTCTGATACTGATTCACTCAACAGATTTTGTCCATAGGTGGTTGAGTCGGGATACGTGATTCGTTTGAGGGAAGCATAGCCGGAATGATGGATGAAGTAATTCACATAGCGCTCAAAATCGGGCACAACACCATTCATCCCTTCGGATGCATATCGGTTTTCAAGATGTGTGCGAACGTCGGGTAGTGTAATTAATCGAGCATCATCCAATAGGCTTGACCCCAACGTGGAATCATTCAGTATTCCGTCCGGGCGAATATCCACCATCAGTTTGGCCACCAATTCAGCCATTTCACCGGTGGTACGATACCCCTGCAACAGAACGGAAGCAGCCAGCAATTTGGCGTTTTCATCGCCACTCTTTGATATATCCAAGTCTTCGGAAGTGCAGGCATCGGCTGCATCAAATCCAAAAATCCGCATCACTTCCCGGTAGGCCTGAACTTTTGCACGATCGAAGGTTAACCCTTCCTGTTTAACCAGAAAATCGATGCGAGAACGTTGCAAATGGGTCAACAGGTTCACGTTGACTGAGTCTGAACCGGACACATCGGCCAATGCTTTTAAGGTAAGTGGGGCTGACGATATTTTATTCGTCACTTCGTTAAAATAATACCCTGTTGCGCTCAGTTCCACATAGGTGGAACTCAACTGAAAGTTGGCGTGCTCAAATCGACCCGAGTTATCCAACACGTTGGTGGTGTAGGTGACCCCGGTTTGTTCCAGGTTTTTATCCAAATCGCTGATAACAACTTCTGTGCCAATAATAAAAGGCCCTTTTTGGACATGACCTTGAAGGGTTTTCTGTTTGATACCCGTTAAGCCACCTTCTTCAGTCACACACGCCAACAAAAGCAACGGCAGTAACCCGAATAGTAAACTCCTGATTTTCATATTGTTTAGCATTTTACCTGTTAATAAACACAACATACCGTAATAGGCTTACTTGAAAGCAATATCACGTCAAATTAAAGGTAAAATACTGAAAATAACAAATGAATTTCAATTAATTACATCAGCTGCTTGTCGTTCTCGAAGTCGTAAAAGGTTTTCCGCCTAAGATCGGAGAGCATAAGCTGGTAGTTGATGTAGGCGCTCAGGTGTGAATTGTAGGCATTGTTCAAACGGTCACGTTCCAGGGCCAGCGACTGACTGTCGATATCCCCGTCGGAATACCGTTGACGCGTAATTTCGAAACTCTTTTCCGCAATCGTTACGTTCTTTTCCAACAACTGAAGACGCTTCAGACTGCTGTTCAAGTCGGCCACCAGGTTGCGCACCTCCCCTTCAATGCTGCGGTTAACGGATTTCTGTTGGTATTCGCTTTGCTTAAGCTGCGCTTTGGCCGCATTCACCTTGGCACGGTTTTCCCCCCAATCGATGATGGGAATGGTGATATTGATGCCCACCCCGTAGCTTTGAGGACGGTTAAGGAGGTCAGTCTTCATTCTATCGAATGCAACGTTATAACCAACACTATCGGCATCACTCACTCCTTGGCGCTGATAATACGCCACAAGATCACCCCGTACCATGCCGTTGGCCCGTTGCTGCTTGATATTCAGCTTGCTCGTCTCAATCTGGATTTCCTGTTCACGGATTTCCAAACGGTTTTGCAGGGCCATGGCTACAGCCCGTTCCGGATCGACCACCACCACTTTATACACCATTTCATTACTGATGACCACACTGTCGGTATACTCTATACCAATGAGTTCCTTAAACGCATTGACCGTTGATGTCTGGTTGATGATGGCCATGTCGTAGTTGTTATTGGCTTCGGCTAAGTCAACTTCCATTTGTAGCGCGTCCACTTCTTTGATGAATCCAGCTTTGTATTTCTGCGTGGCTACATTAAACGCTTCTTGCTGACGTTCCAAGTTTGATTTGGAAATTTCCAGAGCTTTCTGAACGGATAGCACGCGGTAGAAGGCGTTGCTGACGTTGTAATTCAGATTCAGTTCAGCGCGCTTCAATTGCTTTTGCGAACGTTCGTAGTCCAGTTTAGCCTGTTTGAACGAAGAACTGGTTTGGTTGTAACCGTACAAGGCATTGAGGGGTTGAGTCAATTTCAGGCTATAGGAGTTTTCCATTGACCGTTTGTCCTTGATCATATCGTTGCCGGCAGTAATATTCGATGTAAAGGAAATACTACCATCGGTAGGCAATGGTTGGCTGATTTTGAGTGCACCCTCCATGTTCAAATACTTAGAGTAGTAAAAATGAACGCCTGAAGTGTCCGTGTAATGTTCTACCCCCTCGCTGTAATTAGGCGATATCAGACTCAGGTCAACATGAGTTCTGAGTCTGCTGGTGGTCGATTTCAGATTGAACTCAGCAATCTTCAAATCTTGACGGAGGCTTAGCATATCAAGGCTCTTTTCCTTGGCTACCTCGATGCTTTTTTCCAGGTTCAGCACATAGGTTTCTGCGTGTGTGAGCTGAGTTTGAAACAAAATGGCTAGCAGAAATGGCAGTACAATGCGTTTCATATTATTTCCTTGCATTAGGTTTGTCTGAATGTATTTCACCATCCTTGATGAAGATGGTGCGGTGGGCGTAATCGGCAATTTCCTGTTCGTGGGTGATGAGGATGATGGTGTTGCCTTCTTGTTGGAGTTGGTTGAACAGGTCCATAATCTCTACCCCCATTTTTGAATCGAGGGCGCCGGTGGGTTCGTCGGCCAACAGGATACCGGGGTTGGTAACCAGGGCCCTGGCTATGGCCACGCGTTGGCGCTGACCACCGCTCAATTCGCTGGGGCGGTGGTTGACGCGTTCGGCCAATCCCACACGGCTCAACGCCTGCATCGCCCTTTCCTTGCGGATGTGTTTGGGCACGCCGGCATAGACCAGCGGCAATTCCACGTTCAACAGGGAGCTCATTCGGGGCAACAGGTTGAAGTTCTGGAAGACGAAGCCGATTTCTCGGTTGCGCATGGCGGATAGGGCATCATCATTCAAGCTGCTCACATCCACGTTATTAAACAGGTAATAACCTTCAGTGGGTGTGTCTAAGCAGCCGAGGATATTCATCAGCGTCGATTTTCCCGATCCGGATGGGCCCATGATGGCCACGTATTCGTTTTGAGCAATCTGCAGGTTTATGGATTTGAGCGCCTGAACGTCGACGCCTTCCATGCTGTATAGTTTGGACAGGTTCTTGATTTCAATCAACATGGGGTCGGGTATTTATTCGTAGCGGATGGAGTCGATGGGTTTGAGGTTGGCTGCGTTCTTGGCCGGCAAGTAGCCGAAGCTGATACCGACAATGACGGAGAAGCCGAAGGCAATAAACACAGAATACAATCGAATGAAGGTGTGCACGTCGGTAAACAGGGTGATGAGCAGCGAGAGGCTGACGCCAAGCACCACACCGATGAGTCCACCGGTGATACTGATGGCGACTGCTTCGGACACGAACTGGCTCATGATGTCGGCTTTTCGGGCACCAATGGCCCTGCGGATACCGATTTCACGGGTGCGCTCCATGACGGTGGCCAACATGATGTTCATGATGCCGATGCCACCCACTACCAGCGAGATGGCCGCGATGGCTCCCAACAGGATGTTGTAGATGCGTCGTTCTTTTTCTTCCTGCTTCAGCAGCTCGTAGGGAATGACGATGGAATAATCCTGGTTATTGAAGTGGTGACGGTTGAGAATGGCGGTGACTAAATTGGAGGTCTCCACCAAATGCTCGGAATTGTCCACTTGGATGGTGATCTGTTGAATCTGGCTTTTCAGTTGATTGGTGGGTGTGAAACGGTCCAGAAATGAGGTAAGTGGGATGTACACGTCGGTGTTCAGGTCGCGGGAGGCCAATTCGCCGACGGTTTCTGTAAACAGGGCTTTCGATTGAAGCACGCCGACCACTTCAAACCATTGGTCGTCGAGTTTGACCATTTTTCTAATCGGGCTTTTGTGCTTGAACAGCGTCTTGGCAACGCCGGCGCCCAGTACGCAGACTTTCAGGTTTCTGTCGTAATGGTCCTTGGAGATCAGTGTCCCTTTGTCTGTTTTGTAATTCAACAACTGGGCATAATCGGGTGTAATGCCGATTACGGTGGAATGGGAGGTTTGGTCGGCGTATTTGACGTCGGTGTCGATTTCTGCCTGGCAGGCTATTTTCTTGACGCCGGGTACAATTTGCCCGATGACTTCGGCGTCGGTGAGTGACAGGCCTTGTGAGAACTTGGCCCTGACTGCTTCCAGCTCTTCATCGGAGAGGTCTTTTTCGCGGACGATGATGTTGTTTACCCCCAAATCCTGGTACTTGGCAATGGCCTCGCGCTTGGCGCCTTCACCGATGGACAGCATGGCGATGACGGAGGCTACACCGAAGATGATACCCAGCATGGTTAAAAAGGAGCGAAACTTGTGTTCAATCAGGCCGCTGATGGCAACGCGTATGTTTTCTTGGAATTCCATGTTCAGTCTTCGTCTTCGTGTTCAACTTGGTTAACCAGTGCGACCAGGTCTCCGGCTTTGATGTTGCCTTTGATGACCACATGTGTGTTGTTTGAGGGACCGGCGTCAACCTCTGTCCGTTCAAATGTTGAGCCTTTTTTCAGGTAGACATAGCTGCCTGATGCGGTGGTTTCCACACATCCGGTTGGTACAAACAGTACGTTCTTGAGTTCCTCGCAGAGGAATTCGTTGTTGACGGTCATACCGGGTTTGAGGCGTGAATCGGAAACCAACATCTTGAGTTCAATATCAAACACTTTTTGTCGGGCATTATCTTCATTCGGATGGCACAGCTTTCCGATTGTATTAATTTCAGCCTGAAATGACACATCAGGAATGGCATCCAGACGCACGTTTACGCGTTGGCCTTCCCACACCTTGAAGAAGTCGCTTTCATCTACGCTGGTGAGTACTTTCATCCACGACAGGTCTGGCACGCTGCCCACAGGACTGCCCCGGTAGATCTCGTCGCCAATTTTAATCAACGATCTACCTCGACGTGAATTGGCCATCTGAAAGATGCCGGGAATAGGTGTCCTTACTGTCAGCTGTGGCAATACGGCCTTGGCTTCTTTGATTTGGTCCTTCAGCTGCCTGACTTGAATCCGTTGTATCTTCAGGTCGTTTTCTGCAATGATTTGGTTCGTCTTTATGCGGCTTTTGGTTTGTTCGTATTGAATCTTAGACTGTTGAAATTCCAGGTTCCTGACTTTCTGCGTCCGTTCCGATTCGAAACGTGACGATTCCATATTGAGCTGCTTTAGAGAAAAAGACGCTTCCTCCGTTTTCATGTTGGTTTCAATATCGGCCAGCGTATTTTTTTGGTTGACCAGCATTTTTTCCAGATTGGCTTCCTGGGTTTCCAGTTCCTGCTCCATTGTGAGAATGGTCCTATTTACTTCCGAAGGGTCAAACTGGATGATGGAGTCGCCGACTTTTACTTCTGTTCCGTGGTCCAGGATGCCGACGAGTTTCATTTCATACCAGTATCGGCCAAAACTGGGCATGACATAGGTCCATGTCTTGATGGCCGCCAATTCTCCGGTTTCAACAAAGCTCTGTTGAAACGATCCCTGCTTGACGGGGTAGGTTTGTACGGGTTTTTGTTGGCAAGCGGAAACTAACAGGCAAGCCAACAGGGGTAAAACTAGGTGTTTCATTGTTTGCTTGTCCCTTTTTTAGACTGTTTGTCGGTTGCGTTTTTCTGTTCGAACGGATCGGCCAGTGCGATGACCTCTCCTACCTTCACCCCTTTGGTTATGACAATATAATCGGAATTGCTGGCTCCCGTCTCCACGGGTATTTTGGTGTATTTCGCGCCTGTTTTCTTGTACACGAAATCTTGAACGCCTTCGGTTCTCAAACCGTCGAGGGGTATGTACACTACATTCTTGAGTTTTTGTATCAATATGCGGCAACTTACGGTCATGCCCGGCATCAGCTTTCCACGACCATTACCGATGAGGATGTCCACAGGGAATACCTTGATTTTGTTGCTGCCGGCTTTATTCGTGGCCAAATTGGCGATTGACATGACTTCCCCGGTATAGGTGCTGTCTGAAAAAGCATCGGGCTTGATCTGCACGGTGAGTCCTTTTGAAATCTTGGAGATATCCACTTCATTGATCTGCACGGTGGCTTTCAGCTTGGATAAATCAGGTAGCTGAATGAGGGGATAGCCTGAATAGGTTTGATCACCCACTTGGTATTTGTTGCCGCTTGAGTAATTTCTGGAAACAATGGCAATACCGGGCGAGGGTGCAATCAAGTACATGAAGTTCAGTGTCTCATAGGCTTCATCGAGGCGTTTCCTGTCTTGTTCGATGGACAGGTTTTTCTGTTTGACTTCTTCGGCCTGAATCTTGATGGTGTTTGCTATTTGATCCTTGGCTTTGGCGAGGGCTATCTCGGCTTTATCCAGGTTGAGCTGAATCTCTTTCTTTTTGATTTCAGCTTCATACCCGGCCGACTCCAGTTGAATCCGGGATATTTCTTGGGAAATGCGGGATACCTCATAGTCAGCCCTCAATGACTCCAGGTCTGATTTTTGCTGGGCTTTCAATTTAACCAACTCGGCTTGTGTCATTTCCAATCGTGACTCTGCGTCCACGATGGCCTTTTTCACTTCGGCCGGATCGAATACGAGTACGGTATCACCGGCCTGCACTTGACTGCCGTCTTTTACGATATCGGTTATTTTCATGGCTCCAAATCGCCAGGAAATTTCCGGAGACAGGATGTTGATCGATTTGATGGCTTGTACGTCGCCGGTTTCATACACGTCGAGGTACAAATCACCTTGACTGACTTTCCCGACGGGTACTTCAATGACCTCCTTTTTCGTACAGGATATGAGTGCGAGGCTTGCCATCAGGCACAAAGGCCATCGACGTGCGGATTGAATAGTTACATGCATAGGTTTACGTTAATAAGGCATCTTTGAGGGTTGTTCCATTCCGGCCTGAACAGTGGTATCGGCTTTCTGTTTGTATTTTTTCACGATAGCTGCCGAAAGACGCGTGTGTTTTTTCACCTTGGATACCGGTGGTTTCAGCAGGGAAAGCTGTTCTTTTTCCTTTAGGCCTTCCAAAATGACGGCTTTTTCGGGAGACGATTCGCCGACAATAACCTGGCGTTCTTCAAAGGTTTTACCGTGTTTGATGTACACCACTTTGGTGGAATCTTCGTCGAACAGGGCTATTTGAGGTATGGCGATTACCTGCGGAATTCGTTTCAGGTAAATGCGGCAGTTGGCACTCAGTCCCGGCTTTGGCAGGTGGTCGGTTTTTTCTACGGACACTTCGACATCAAATATCTTGCGTTGATTGGTGCGTGAAATGGGTCTTCCCACGGGTGATACGGATAAGATCCTTCCCCAGGATTTATTTCGGAGCATCGCATCGAAGGTGATGGCTACCGAGTCGTTCACACGTAAGCGTTTATATTCCGATTCGGAAGCTTCGATGGTCACTTTGACTTCGGTCAGGTCGGGTATGGTGATGAGTGGCATGCTGGTGTATGCTTGTTCACCTTCCTGCAACGGTCCATCGGTTTGCCAGGAAGTGCCCCGGTTAGCCAAACCGGCAATGGGTGATACCAGTGAAAGGTGTCCAAGCTTTTCTTTCGCTGATTGCAACCGTTGTTTCAGTCGTTCGAGCTGGAGTTCTTGTTTTCTGAGCTGCGATCCATTGATGGTTTCCAGCGATTTCAACTTGAGTTGTAGCTTCTTTTTCTCAATGGCTGTACGTTCCAGTTCCAATTCTTTCAACTTGCGTTGATTGGGAGACGAATACTCCAGTTGCAACGAATCCAGACTGGCTAATGCGGATTGCGCATCGGACGTTTTCACTTCTGCTTCCAGGAGGGCATATTGCATATCCAGATCGGCTCTGGTTTTATTCAACGCGGCTTCGTTGTTTTCAATTTGCACCAGCACGTCGTCGTAATCGCTTTGCAGGGCATTGCTTTCAAGGACACAGACTACCTGTCCGGCACTGACCATGGTGCCTTCTTCTACCAGGTAAATGATTTTGCAGTCTGCATCTTCCTCTGAACTGATCACGTAGGAACGGACAGCTTCCACAGTGCCTTTTACGGTCAACACATCTTCAAAATCTGCCTTCTTAACCGTTACCAACAGGGAGGCGTCGTCCTTGGAATTACCACAGGACGTTGCTAACACAAATAACGAACAGGCAAGCGTTACCGCAAGTAGGTTTTGGATCTTTAAAACGGGCATCAAAAAGGGTATTGGAAAGGGTATTGGAAAGAATCGAGTGCAAGTTACTGAATATTATTATTTCGGCAACATTCTGCATTTGATGATTTTTTTCAACGTTTGTTTAATGCAATCGTAGTCGTCATAACAGAATACAACACTTATTAACATTTCATCGCCGTATCGAAGTTAACCGTTGCAGGGCGACTTCATCATCATACCACCTACGTTTACAAAAAACCGGACACTCACGATTGTAAGCGTCCGGTTATATGGGAAAGTGATTCGGTTGGGATTCGAACCCAAGACCCACAGCTTAGAAGGCTGTTGCTCTATCCAGCTGAGCTACCGAACCAATTTGCGGCGGCAAAGGTACGTAATTTAACCGGAATTCGGCAAGAGAAAAGGGAGGAAACCTTAGAAAGGATAACCAATGGCCACGTGCAAGGCAAAATCATCCAGCTTGTCGATGGATCGGATGCGCCAACGGTCACCTCCGGATAAGGAAGGATCGTACACTTTCATGCCTAAATCGACCCGGAACAGAAAATAGGAAAAATCGGCTCTGAGCCCCACTCCCACACTTCCGGCCAAATCCTGTAAAAACGTGGAAAAGCGGAACTGGCCGCCCGGCTGAGTGTCGTAATTCCTTAATGTCCAGATATTTCCAACATCAGCAAACAGGGCACTTTCCAATTTCCAAAACAATAAGCTCCTGTATTCGGCACCCAGGTCGAGCTTCATATCGCCCGATTGGTTCATAAAATCACTGCTTCCGCTGGCGTAATGACCAGGGCCCAGTGTCCTGACAGACCATCCCCTTACCGAGTTGGCACCACCCGAGAAGAACCGCTTTTCAAAGGGTAAGATACGGCTGTTTCCGTAGGGATAAGCGAGGCCAAGTCCGCCCCTGTACGCAAAACGATTCTTGGAATTGAGCACGATGCTCTTGGCATATTCAATCTCACCTTTTAGGTACTGGGAAAAATTGATATTCCCAATCACGTAATAATCGTTGACTTTTTTGATGCCGGCAAGCGAAAACAAACCATACAGCGAATTGCCTGCCGATTCGACACTGCCTCTCACGGTATAATACGATCGGTTTGTCACCCCCGGATTGGCACTTGAATACGAAAAGCTGTAGGCAGAACGAAGAATAAGATGGTCTTCATACGAATACTTCAGGTACGACCCGCTGGAGAGGTACCTGGCTTTAAAGGCTGAGTCGACGCGGGCCATATAAACATAACTCAAATCGGCCAAATCAAACGTTTGCCGCAACATGCCCTTGGACCAGTTGTAACGAACAGCACCTGAAGCAATATTGCGCAAAAATTCAGGCCGGGACATATTTTGATACGAAAGGGCCAGCTCGGTATTCGCATCCACCCTGCGCTTAAAATCTGCGTTAAGTAGGGGTATCTTGAAATCGGGCAACACCAACGACAATTCTCCGCCCAACTCGGTGTAATCGTTGCTGAAATTGGCAGACAAGGCTTCGTAAGCGCCTCTGAAATTGGCTTGAAGCATTTCTGCACCATTGAACACGTTCCTGTGTGAAAAAGAAAGGTTACCGGCCACTCCCATGTCTCCCGATGTATTGGTACCTTCCACATCTACCGTAAAACGCTGTTTTTTATTGGGTGTCAATACGATGTAACAATCAATCAAGCGTTCCCGTCCCTGTGTCCCCGGTTTTTCACGAAAACGGATGTTTACGTATTTGATGAGCTGAAGGGAATTCAATCGAGAATAAGTGCGCTCCACCGAAACAATGTCGTACACCTTTGATGGTTCAATACGGCAGTTCTGAATCAAGGTTTCGGGATTGACAAAGGGTTTTCCCCGGTAAACAATCTGGTAAGGACCGTTGCTCAAGGTGTCATAATCCGCCACATCGAACGTGGCCGAAACGCCGTTTTCATCCTGTTGCGTGCCCAGTCGGATGTAGCTCGACATGGGCACATCCATCATGAAGTAAATCTTGTTGACGCGGTACACGGGATGCATGTTCTCCGGCAATATGACCGAGGTTTCTGTTTGCGAAGTCGTATCGGGTTGCCAGGGCCTGAGTGAGAGTCGTACGTCTGCCGTAAAGTTTCCCCGTGTACTGTCAAGCTTGAAGTAAAGATGCTCCTTGTTGATGGCGAAAAATCCTTGACGTTGCAGGATGCGAACAATGCGAGCCCGTTCTTCGTCAAACAATTGACTGTTCAATAGCACGCCAGGTTTCAACAAGCTTCCATTTACAGTAGCTGCAAGGTAGAGTGAAATCGAATCGGATGAGCCTTCAAAGGCGTATGAATGTACGGTATAAGGCTGCTTTCCATGCAGGGTGTACGTGACTCTGACCTTGCCTTTCCGATAACGAACGGCGGTATCAACGATTGCGTTGAAATAGCCAATGCTCGTCAAGTGGCGTTTAATAGAAAAGCGGGACCGTTCTACAAGGGATGGCTCATAAACAACCGGGGGTTCACCCATTTTTCGGAGCATACGGTTGAAGAATTTGGTGGTATCCCGTCCCGATAAATTGTACCAGCCCAGATTCAGCCGAAACAATCCCAGAAATCGATTGTTGGGCTCTTGGTACAGGTAAGTCTTCAGTACGGAGCGAGAAGGGAGCCCTTTATCGGTGACAATCTTGGTCCTGTCGAGTAAGTAATGCCCTTCAGGCACGTACTTTGACGGACTGCAAGACAATAGTGTCAACAGTAAAGGTAGTATCAGCCAGCTCTTTTTGATCATACGGTCAATGCGTGGAAGAGGTCGTATGCAAATGTACGTTTTTCCTTTCAGGTTGCGCATTTCTTTCGTAGTTTTACCTTCAAATTTACACGATGCTCACCAAGGCTACACTGAAATGGATCCGTTCGCTTGAACTGAAAAAAAACAGGGATGAATCGGGCTTGTTTTTGGCGGAAGGGCACAAACTGGTCGGTGACCTGCTCCCTTTACTTTCGTGCCGATTGTTGATTCATACGGCCGACTGGAAACCCGCTTCACCTCTTTCCCCTCAAACAGAATGTATAGCAGTAAGTCAAGACGTATTGGAAAAGGCCAGTTTGCTTAAGCATCCGCAGGCTGTGCTTGGTGTGTTCGAACAACCGGGCATAAACCTTAAGCCGGAAGACCTGCGTGGCTCTCTAAGCTTGGCCCTTGACACCCTACAAGATCCGGGAAATTTGGGCACCATCCTGCGCATTGCCGACTGGTTTGGCATCAAACGTGTTATTTGTTCGTGGGGAACCGTGGACGCATACAATCCAAAGGTGGTGCAGGCCACCATGGGTGCGATTGGTCGTATTGATTTGCTGTACACCGACTTAGCTTCTTTCTTGCCGGCTACGGGCTTGCCCATTTTCGGCACATTCTTGGAGGGCGATTCCATTGAATCGGTCTCCTTGCCCGCTGAAGGCATCATTGTAATGGGAAATGAAGGTAACGGTATTTCACCGGCCGTCGCTGCCTGTGTCACCCGCTCGTTGCACATTCCGGGTTATCCGCCCGGCATTACGGGTTCAGAATCGCTCAATGTTGCTGTTGCCACGGCCATCGTGTGCCATGAATTCAGGCGGGGACTTCAGGGATAAATCGGACGGAGAACAGCCTCGGCATCGAGACGAAGCGTATCGGGATTGACGCCTTCCAGATTCCACAGCCTGACAGCCTTACCTGGAAGTAGAGTGATTTCCGGCAACACGCGTTCCAATAAGTGAGACAATACTGCACCTTCTTCTGTATTCAAGCGAGCAATCAACCATTCCAAGGCTGTTTCCGTTGTCCCTGCCTTGTTTGTTGAAAAAGCGGGCAGCACAATGCCGGTATAGGCAGTGGTTCGTTCTGTCTCCCCTTGAAAGGGATGAACCGAGACTAGGCATCCGGCGTTGTCAAGTAGCAACACGTGGTGTTTGAACCACTGGCCACCACCTGCAAAAATAAACGGTGCATAGATTCCCGTCATGGGTTATCGTTGGTTGGATGCGCGTTCCTTGAGCATTTTGGCTCTTTCCTGTTGGTTTACTTGCTGATCCTTTTTGGGCGTCAGCGCATCGTAGGCACCGGCGGCCTGGAGCCTCAACAACTCCTTTATGGGAAGGGCTTCGTGCAACAGTACATTCACACTGGGAAGACCCGATTTCGTCGTTGAATCGCCGACTGCTCCTTCTATGCTGTCTGTTGCGTGTTTTTGCGTGACGGCAGCGGTGAGCAGTTCCATCATCGAATGAGTTGTGGAAATAGCCGTAGGCTTCCTGAATAGACGTTCAATGTATCGGATATTCCTCGCCTTGATAGAGTCAGGTCTAAAGCTGATTGCCTTGTACGAAATGGCATTCGGCTTGATGTGCATGTATTCAAACATGGCTCTGATGTGCGCATCATCTTTTAACATCATTTTCTTGACCCCTTGTTCCGTCTTTTTATTTTCCGTCCACGTATCGATGGATTGGATGTAAGCCTCCAGTTTTTTATCAACGTCGGTATAAATCCGCGTAAAGAGTCGCATTCTTTTGCTGTAATAGGCCACGGATTGATAGAAGTCTTCTTCGGTGACAGCGTGCTTCCTCAACACGGACTGATATGCCAAATCGGTGAAATCGACTCTACTCAATCCCTGAGTCCAGTCCGACGGAAATTCGCCGTACGTCGTATCTGACATGGATTCCACCAGGTGAATGTCAAACAGGAGGTCTGTCATTTTCTCGGTGGAAAGCACACCTTTCGGACGGCATGAAGTAAGTAGAAATACCGTCAGGAGAATGCCTATTTGCAGAATTAAACGACGCATAAACTTATTCGTCGACTGTTTTCTTCGACCGTTTCAGGTCGTTGAGGTCTGAAAGATCTTTCCGGTAAAACAGCAGGAGTAGGAAAATACTGCAGCTAATGGCACTGTCGGCAAGATTGAATACGGGGCGGAAAAACAAAAAGTGGTCTCCTCCCACGAAGGGCATCCAGCTTGGCCAATACGTATCGATCAAGGGGAAAAACAACATGTCCACCACCTTGCCGTAGAAGAAAGAGCCGTATCCACCTCCTGCAGGAAAGAGTGTGGCCACTTGACCCAAACTGCCATCGAAAATAAGTCCGTAAAACAGGCAGTCGATGATGTTGCCAACAGCGCCGGCTATGATAAGGGCTATGGTGATGCAGTAACCCAAGCGCGTTTCGGGTTTGCGGCAGATGCGGCATAAGTACCATACCAAAAAACCGGCGGCAACCATGCGCAAAGTTGTCAAAAAGAACTTGTCGAACAACTCGATGCCGAAGGCCATGCCATTGTTCTCCGTAAAGTAGATGTAAAACCAATCCGTGATGTGCTTGCTTTCGTACAAGGTCATGTTGGTCTTGATCCAAAATTTGAGGACCTGGTCGGCTATCAGCACGAGAAAGATGACGCCTGTGGCGATCCAGCCTTTTGAGCGGGTGGGCATGAGTTATTTCTTGTCTGTTTTCGCTTCGATGGTAAGCGTTGCATGTGGAACAGCGCGCAGACGTTCCTTGGGAATGAGTTGACCCGTTTCGCGGCAAATGCCGTAGGTCTTGTTCTCAATGCGAACAATGGCTGCTTCCAAGTGCTGGATGAATTTGAGCTGACGCTGAGCCATACGGCCGGTTTCTTCCTTGAGCGTCGTATTGGCTCCTTCTTCAAAAACCTTGAAGGTGGGAGAAGTGTCCATCACGTCGTTTCCGTCCATGTTGGTAATACTGGCCTTGAGTTGTTCATAATCTTCCCTTGCTTTGTCAAGCTTGCTATTGATTATTTGGCGGAATTCTTCCAATTCTGCGTCTGAATATCTGATTTTTTCTGACATGATGCGGTTCAATTAAAAAAAGAGACTACTACGATTCAGTCAACCCGGGAAAATTAATTGGCGAATATACTCAATAATTACGAACGCTGTATAGGAAAAAGACAAATTCAATCAACTTTCTCCACCAGTACATCCAGTTCAAAACCATCCATATCTATGCGTGTTCCGGTAGCGGAAAAAACGGTTTGCTTGATGTCAGTTGCCAACGTCTGGCTCATGACGTACGCATTCCATACAACCAGCATGCTGGCAATTTCATCATTTGGTCCCAACACAATACGGATCTTATCGGTGATGTCGTACCCGTTTGATTTCCGGATGTTTTGGATGCGGTTCACCAGTTCCCTGGCCAGCCCTTCCTCACGCAGGACGTCTGTCACTGTTACATCTAAGGCCACAGTCAAACGGCCTTCGTTGGCCACCAACCAACCGGGAATGTCTTCTGAAAGAATTTCCACATCGGTGGTTTCCACGCGAATAATGGAACCATCCACGTTCACATCCAAGTAGCTTTCCAATTCGAAGCGCTGAATGGATGCTTGGTCGATGGTGGTCAATAGGGCTGCCACTTGCTTCATCTGCTTGCCGCATTTGGGGCCGAGTTTCTTAAAGTCAGGCTTGATGCGTTTGACCAAGATACCGGCCGTGTTATCCACAAAGCGCAGTTCTTTGACGTTCACCTCACCAAGAATCAACCCACTCACAGCTTCGATGTAGGCGCGTTGCTCGGCGTCGACGGTCGGCACCATGATGGCGCTCAGCGGTTGGCGTACCTTGATACTTACCTTGCGACGCAGCGCCAAAACCATGGATGTTAGCTGTTGAGCCACCTGCATGCGACCTTCCAGTGTCTTGTCGATAAGGGCAGCATCACTGGTTGGGAAATTGGCTAAATGCACAGATAGAGAAACATCCTTGCCCGTTACGGCATTCAGGTCGGTAAACAGAAGGTCGGCGTAGAACGGGGAAATGGGGGCCATGAGTCTGGAAACGGTTTCCAGACAAGTATATAACGTTTGATAGGCGGCCTGTTTGTCGGTGGTGAATCCGCCTCCCCAGAAACGTTTGCGGTTCAGGCGTACGTACCAGTTGCTCAGATTTTCGGTCACAAAGTCACTGATGGCGCGACCGGCCTTGGTGGGCTCGTATTGGTTGTAGCAATCGTCCACTTCTTGAATGAGGCTATTGAGCTGTGAAAGGATCCACCGGTCAATCTCGGGGCGTTGATCCATGGGCACCGGTGCTTCCTCGTGCTTGAACCCGTCGACATTGGCGTACAGGGCAAAGAACGAGTAGGTGTTGTACAGGGTGCCGAAAAACTTGCGGCGCACTTCCTCAATGCCGTCCGTGTCGAATTTCAGGTTGTCCCAGGGCGAAGCGTTGGTGATCATGTACCAACGCAGGGGGTCAGAGCCGTACTTTTCAATGGTGATGAAGGGATCGGTTGCATTGCCCAAGCGTTTGGACATCTTGTTGCCGTTTTTATCGAGCACCAGGCCGTTGGAAACCACATTCTTGAAAGCCACAGAACCAAACACCATGGTTGAGATGGCGTGCAGGGTAAAGAACCACCCGCGGGTTTGGTCAACGCCTTCGGCGATAAAATCGGCCGGGTACACTTCGCCTGAATCGATACGTTCCTTGTTTTCAAAGGGATAATGCACCTGGGCGAACGGCATGGCACCTGAATCAAACCACACGTCGATCAAATCGCTTTCGCGCTTCATGGGTTTGCCGGAAGCAGATACCAGTATGATTTCGTCTACGTAGGGACGGTGCAGGTCTATTAGATTGTAATTGTCGGCCGTGTAGACACCCGGTTCGAAACTTCCCAGCGTATTGTTGGTCATAAAACCGGCAGCCACGGACTGCTCAATGGCGGCGTGGAGTTCAGCCACGGAACCGATGCAGATTTCCTCAAGACCATCTTCAGTACGCCAGATGGGCAGCGGAGTGCCCCAGTAACGGCTCCGGGAAAGGTTCCAGTCCTGGAGGTTTTCCAACCATTTGCCAAAACGACCGGTTCCCGTCGAAGCGGGTTTCCATTGGATGGTCTCGTTGAGGGCCATCATTTGTTCGCGGCAGGCGGTTGAACGGATAAACCAACTATCAAGCGGGTAATAAAGAACCGGCTTGTCGGTTCGCCAGCAATGGGGGTATGTGTGTACGTGTTTTTCGATCTTGAAAACGCGGTTCTGTTGCTTAAGCATCACGCACAGATCAATATCGAGAGTGGTGTCGTTTTCCGTCAACGCGGGATCGTAGGCGTTTTTCACGAAACGCCCGGCATATTCACTGTAGGCGGCTGCGTCAACGTGGCTGTTGACATAGTCGGGCTGCAAATCGGACAGCAGAAAGAATTTGCCTGTCGGATCCACCATGGGACGATCGTTTCCGTCTTTGTCGATGAGCAAGAGCGGGGGAATGTTTGCGGTTTTGGCCACTCTGTCATCATCGGCACCAAAAGTCGGGGCAATGTGAACGATACCGGTACCGTCTTCGGTCGTGACGAAATCGCCCGGGATTACCCTGAAGGCACCTTCACCCGGGTTCACCCAGGGAATGAGTTGTTCGTAGGTCAGGCCGAGCAAGTCGCTGCCCTTGTATTCGCCAACAATGACGTAAGGTATCAGCTTGTCTCCGACAGTGTAGGCGTCAAGTGGTAGTTCGGCGGCTTTTGGATTGAAATGCTGGGCCACCAAGTCCTTTGCCAAAATGCAAGTCATGGGTTGTCCGGTGTAGCCGTTGTAGGTCTGCACAGCCACATACGTGATATTCGGGCCTACGCAAAGCGCGGTGTTGGAAGGTAATGTCCAGGGGGTTGTGGTCCACGCCAAAAAATAGGCATCGCCAAAGGCTGTCCATTCGGGCTTGGGCGTGCAAATCTTGAACTGTGCCACGCAGGTAGTGTCCTTTACGTCGCGGTAGCAACCGGGCTGGTTCAATTCATGGGAACTTAGGCCGGTTCCGGCTGCAGGGGAATACGGCTGTATGGTGTATCCTTTGTACAAGAAGCCTTTTTGGTACAATTCCTTGAGCAGGTACCACAATGTCTCGATGTAGCGGTTGTCGTAGGTGATGTAGGGATCGTCCATGTTCACCCAATACCCCATCTTGTGGGTCAGGTCCTCCCACTCCTTCGTGTATTTCATCACATCCTTGCGGCAGGCAGCGTTGTATTCGGCCACAGAAATGGTTTTGCCTATGTCTACCTTGGTGATACCAAGGGCTTTTTCCACGCCGAGTTCAACGGGAAGACCGTGGGTATCCCAGCCGGCTTTGCGCTGCACCAGGAAGCCTTTCATGGTTTTGTATCGGCAGAAAATATCTTTGATGGTGCGAGCCATGACGTGGTGAATACCCGGCATGCCGTTTGCGGAAGGAGGTCCCTCGTAGAACACAAAGGAAGGAGCCCCTTCGCGAATTTGCAAACTCTTGTGGAACAGATCGTTATCATCCCACTTTTTCAGCATTTCCTGATTGATGGTGGAAAGATCGAAACCGGAATATTCCGGAAATTGCTTCAACATACCTGACTCGTTTTTTTCGCCCGCAAAGGTAGGAAAAAAATGGCTAACATAGATAAAAATCAGCCGTCAGGATGGAGAAGGCTTCCGTACGTTGAAGGTTGACGGTATGAAGGGTTAGGGTACTGTACTCCACCAAACCCTGGTTGCGGGAAAATTCCATCAGCAAGCGTTTTGGAGGAGCGCCCATGCGGGTGGAAACGGCACATTGACGGAGCAGATACAGTCCCCGCTGCCAGCACAGGGCCTCAAATACGCCTTCAGACTCGATGGGAAGAATGAGGGCAAAGCGTCCGTCGGAGGTAAGCTGGCGGCCTGCCAGGTCTACCAGTTGTTCCCAGGTCAGGGTGTCGTCATGCCTGGCCAAGCTGCGGTTTGGCGATGGGGCTTTCAACGATTGCCGAAAAAAGGGGGGATTGGATACGATAAGATCATACGGGGCTTCCGACCAGGTTCTTGCGTCGGCGGCCACAATTCGTACGCGATTGTTCCACGGGCTGTCGAGGACATTTTCCCGGGCTTGCTGGGCGGCGTCGGCATCTATTTCCAATGCGTCGATGGTTGCCGTGGAGCGTTGGGCCAGCATCAAAGCAACCAAACCGGTTCCAGTGCCAACATCAAGCACACGGCTTGCTGTGGCGGTTCGCACCCAAGCGCCCAACAACACGGCGTCCGTGCCCACTTTCATGGCACAGCGGTCTTGCCGGATGGTGAATTGTTTGAACTGAAAGGTGGACGTGCCCATGACGTCTTACCCCATCAACGGAGCTTTTCCGGTTTGGACGTATCCGATTGTTCCTGCTGTTCCGAAGGAGGCGTTTCTTTCATGGCAGCTTTAATGGCTTTCTCGTGCGTCGAGATTCTCAAGCTGATAAATAGTTCGAGTATGGCTACCAAGAGCAACAACACGACCCAACTGTTGTTGTCGTGAAATTGCAGGTACGAACATCCCACCAGGATGATAGCACTGAACAGGTTGTACCGATTCATGCGTCTGAGTCTGAAATCAGTGCCTCTGTATTGGCTCGACAGCTTGTTGAGAATAATCAGGGCCACGCCAATGGCAAACAGGTAGTTCCCGTATTGTACGTGTTCCATAACCAATACGGCTGACACCAATAATAGGACGGCTCCCAGCATGTAAGAGATATTTCGTAGGTCTTTGATCATTTACTTTTTTCTTTTTCGTTTGTTGTAATCAGGAAGATGTCCTCGTTATCTTTTTTCATGAGGTAGTCTTCCCTGGCAACCCGTTCAAGCTCACCCTTACCGGCTTTTAAGCTTTCAAGCCGGATGGAACTTTGGTCACGCAACCGTTCGTAGCGTTGGATTTCATTTTTCAGCGTGACAATTTCACGTTCCAGTTTCAGGCGTTTCGTCACACTGTTTTGGTCCAAAAAACCAATGAACACCACCATCACGATTATGGTGATGACATATTTGTTCATGTAGGGCTTCAGTGCAGCAAATAGGTTGGCGGGCGCTTTCATGCGGGTTATATTCTTTTGCAAAATTAACCCATTTTACGAGAAAACGAATCACGGCATCGTCGAATTTGAAAAGATGTGCTACATTTGCATGAAAGCAGCAACAGCGATGGAAAATTACTTGGTTTCAGCCCGAAAATATAGACCAGACACCTTTGACACGGTGGTTGGACAATCGGCGCTGACCACCACGCTCAAGAACGCGGTCAAAAACAACCAACTGGCTCATGCCTACTTGTTTTGCGGACCCAGGGGTGTGGGAAAAACCACCTGCGCGCGCATTTTTGCCAAGACCATCAACTGCCAGCATCTTACGGCATCAGGCGAGGCTTGTAACGCTTGCGAGTCGTGCAAGAGCTTCAACGATCAGCGTTCACTGAACATCTTTGAACTGGATGCGGCATCCAACAACTCGGTGGACGGCATCCGCACCCTGGTTGACCAGGTCAGGATTCCCCCGCAGTTGGGCAAGTACAAGGTGTACATCATCGATGAGGTACACATGCTGTCTTCGAGCGCCTTCAACGCGTTCCTGAAAACCTTGGAGGAGCCGCCTCACCACGCCATTTTCATCCTTGCCACCACGGAGAAGCACAAAATCCTGCCCACCATTTTGTCTCGTTGCCAGATACATGATTTCAACCGCATCAGCGTGGTCGATATCGTCCAACAGCTGAAGATGGTGGCTCAAGCGGAGCAGACTCAGGTGGAGGAAGAAGCCCTCAACATCATCGCCATCAAGGCCGACGGCGGCATGCGTGACGCTCTTTCCATCTTTGACCAGGTGGCCAGCTACGGAAATGGCATCATCACCTATCAGCACACCATTGAGAATTTAAACGTGCTGGATTACGATTACTACTTTAAAGTGACCCAGGCTTTGCTAACTGGTGATGTAAGCCAGGCGTTGCTGATTTTCAACGATATTCTCAATCACGGATTTGATGGACAGCACTTTATCACCGGACTGTGCAGCCATTTCCGCGACCTTCTGGTCTGCAAGGACGCAGCCACCCTTGTGTTGCTTGAAGTGGGTGCCAGTATTCGGGAACGGTACAAGCAACAGGCGGTTGATTGCCCGGCAGAATTTCTGTACGTGGCCATCAAGTACTGCAACGACACCGACATGACCTACCGGGAAAGCAAGAACAAGCGGTTGCTTGTTGAATTGGCCCTGATCCGAATCGCTCAGCTTTCGGATCCAAAAAAAAAAATCCGGGAACTCCTGAAGGGTGACGAAACCGCTCCTCTCCTATCTGTAACGCCTTCTTCTGAAACAACGGCAATCACCCAGCCTGTCGTCGATGCCCCCACCCACGAAAAAGTCCCTCAGGCCGTGACACCTCAGGCCGTGACGCCTCAGGCAGCCGAGGCAACAGACGCTTCCGAAACAAGGACCGCCCCCACGAAGAAGACGACAAACAATTTATCGGACTACCGTTCGGTTCGTTCCATCCGCATGGACAGGCAACGAAAGATTGACGAAGGTGAAGGAACAAAAAGCCATTCTTACGATGACATCAGCGAGGAAGCGGCTTACACACCGGAAGCACTGCTCAAGGCTTGGACTGAATTCAGCCTGGAAGTGCTCGACGACATCCATTTGACAAACGGCATGAAGACGTCTACGCCTCAACAACTGGAAGGTTATTCGTACGAGGTGGTGGTGACAAACCCTGTGTTGCAAAAAAAATTGGAAGACTTGAAATTCAAGATTGAACGCCACCTGAGAAGGGTCGTCAAAAACCGAAAAATTCAGCTCAGCATTCGATTGGATGAATCAGACACATCGACTCGTCTCTTTACGGCGAGGGATCGTTTTGACGCCATGGCAAAAAAAAATCCAGCCTTGCTGGATTTCTATAAATCGTTTGGATTAGACCTCAACTGATCAGTCTATCAATACGAGTGAGCGTTTAAAAGCCACCATCTTCACAGCTGTCACCGCCGACTCATCACCTTTATTCCCATGTATGCCGCCTGCCCTGTCAAACGATTGCTGCATCGTATCGTTGGTTAAGAGGCCAAAGATGACAGGCATACGCCCCAGCACGTTCATGTCGGCAACGCCTTGTGTCACTCCGGAACAGACATAATCGAAATGAGGCGTTTCACCACGTACGACGCAGCCCAGCACAATCACGGCATCCAACCCGTCACCGGGCAGATCCATCAGGCAACGAGCGCCATAGACCAACTCAAAACTACCGGGTACCGAACGAACCAAGATGTCGTCTTCGTTGACTCCCAGCTTGATAAGGGTTGAGGTAGCGCCCTGCAACAGGCGAGCCGTGACGTTCATGTTCCACTCGGAAACAACAATGCCAATACGCATACCCTTTGCATCGGGTACAGCATTGGCATCGTAATCTGAAAGGTTATGGTACTTTGTAGCCAATTTAACTGTTCATTTTAGCCCGTTCGATGAAACGCTCTACATCAGTACCCTCCTGTGACAAAGGATATTTTTTTTGTATGCGTTCGTACACACGTAAGGCTTTGTTATACTCTTTTAATTTTTCGTAAACCGTAGCGGCTTTCATCAGGTAGATGGGAGCCAGCAATTCGTTTTTCGTATCAGCCGCTTTTTCGAAATAGGTAACGGCTTTGCTGTATTTATTCAATTCGACGTAGCAATCGCCAATGGCTCCCAATAAGGCAGGTGAGACCATGATGTCATCGGCATCGAATTTTTTCAGGTAGTCAATGGCTGTATCGTACTGACCCAAGTGCATATAGGAAAGTCCGGCATACGCAGAAGCAAGCTTGGCTGTTTTTGTAAGACCATACTCATCAATGATACCCTCGAAACCAATGTAATCAGCCCCGTTCCCCTTTAATGCGAGTTGAAATGAGTCGACGGCAAAATATTGTTCACCTATAAAAATCATTTCCTGTGCTTCCTTTTCGCGAGGTGCCAGATAGCTGTGACGGAACAAGAGTACACCTCCAACCAAAACGACAATGACGCCAAGTACGATGAGAATGTTCTTTTGATTTTTTTCAATATACTGCTCAGAGCGGCTTAGCGCTTCGTTGACTTGCTGCAGATCATCCTTTTTTTTATCCTTTTCTGACATGTTGTTCCGGTGTATTTGATGAGGGTGTTTTGTGCTTTTTGGCCTACAAAAGTACATCATTTCATTTGATTCAAAAAATATATCCCCCATTTTTTAGTACATTTGTGTTCTGTATCACCCTTTCACGCATACGCATGCAGATTAAGCGCCTTTCCATCCTTAACTTCAAGAACATCAAAGAAGCAGAGTTGTCGTTCTCACCCGGCCTGAATTGCTTTGTCGGAAAGAACGGTGAAGGAAAAACCAACTTACTGGATGCCATCCATTACATCGCTTTTTGCAAAAGTCATACCAACTCCATCGACTCGCAAAACATCAACCACGAAGCCGACTTCTTCATGATTCAGGCTTCTTGTCAGGAAAACGAGGTGACGAACGAGGTGACCTGCGCCGTCAAACGGCGACAAAAAAAAACGTTCACCTGCGACACGAAGGAATACGACAAGCTGTCCCATCACATCGGTAAAATTCCCTTGGTGTTGATTTCGCCGTCCGATGAGGAATTGATCCGGGAAGGCAGTGATGAACGCCGCCGTTTTATGGATATGGTTATTGCACAATACGACCACGTCTACATGGATGCCCTCGTAGCCTACAACAGGGCTATGAGCCAGCGAAACGCATTGTTAAAGGACGATACGTGGGCCGATTACGATGACTCGCTTTACGAGGTCTATGAAACAAAAATGGCCCTTGAAGCCGAGACCATCTTTCGTAAAAGAGAAGCCTTCATTGCCGCGTTTACCCCTGTTTTTGAACAATTCTACCACGCCATCTCGGGGGGAAAAGAAAGCATCAGGCTGCAATACACCTCACACATCAGCGCAGGAGAGCTGTCCCTGCAACTGAAAGACGCCCGTCGAAGAGATCTGCTGCTGGGTTTTACATCCAAGGGGGTCCATAAGGACGAAATTCTCATGGAATTAGACGGTTTCCCCATAAAACGTGTTGGTTCGCAAGGGCAAAATAAAAGCTTTCTGATTGCGTTAAAGCTGGGTCAGTATGGTTTTCTCAAGCACAACGAACACATGATGCCCATTCTGTTGATTGATGACTTGTTCGACAAGCTTGATACCGAACGGGTGGAACGCATCATTCGGTTGGTATGCGGGAACGAATTTGGACAGCTGTTCATTACAGACACCAACAAGGAACACCTTACTCACATGTTAAAAAGCATGGGAGGCGAGTTTCGATTCTTCCATGTCAGCGAGGGTGAGATTCAAACCGAGCCATCATGATCAGAAGGAACACACAACGCCTCGCTGATGTGCTTGAGGAACTGATCCGTTCGCAAAAGTTGGACGGACGGTTGTACGAAAAGCGGCTGATGAAGGCCTTGCCTGAAGTCATGGGCAAAGGAATGGCGACACACGTCAGCCAACCGTTCATCATCAAAGGTGAGCTGCACGTCTCCGTCGATTCAGCCGTGATCAGGCACGAACTTCAGCTCATGCGCAGCCAATTGATCAGTCGACTGAACGCCGTTGTCGGTCATGACGTGATCAAGGAAATTCGTTTTCATTAAGAACCACCGATTCTTTCTGCTCCCTACCTCAATTTTTCTTTCATCACGACCTCCACCGCTTTCATCATCACGGGGTCACTGTCCTGGTAAATAATCCAGAACGCATTATCGTCCAATATCATACGCGCAATGTTCGATTTGATATCCCGCAGCGCTAACGGGAAAGAGGGTGCAATGAATTCAACCCTTCCGCGCACATTACGTTCGGTGGCATAGGCGATGAGCGGTGCGATTAGGTCTTTGCCATCCAGGTAAGCAGACAATTTTGCCGGCGTTGAATACGCCATTAATTCTTTTTTGTGCTGCAGGGCGTACGTATAGGCAAAAGCTGAAATCAATCCGTTGTTGGACACCTTCGTGTACCAAGTTGTGTAACCCGACGTGTCCATGGGAATAAAAAAGTCGGGCGTGATACCGCCGCCACCGTAAACCGTGCGCCCTTTACGCGTTTTGTACTTGTGGGTGTCGGTCAGACGGATACTGTCGCGTGAACCCAACTCACCGCTTGTGTACCGGTTCAGGATATCCATTTGATATGATTCGTCCGCTCCGTTCACATACGGCTTCTGGATGCAGCGGCCGGAGGGTATGTAGAATCGGGCTATCGTGAGACGAACGGCAGAGCCATCTCTGAAAGGAATTTCCTGTTGAACCAGGCCCTTCCCAAATGTACGGCGACCGATAATCCAAGCTCTGTCGTTATCCTGCATTGCTCCGGTTAAAATCTCACTGGAAGAAGCCGACCATTCGTCAACCAAAATAGCCAATGGATACCGTTGACACGTTCCTCTTCCATTAGAAAACACATCTTCACGCTTATAGGCTTTGCCTTTCGTAAATAGGATCAATCGGTTGGCCGGCAGGAACTCGTTGGCAATATTGAGCGCGGGATCCATTAGCCCACCCGTGTTGCCCCTCAGGTCGATAATAAAGCGGTCACATCCTTTGGCCCGTAACGAGGCGATGGCATTCAGGAATTCCGTGTGGGCATTGCGTCCGAATTCGGCGATGCGGATGTATCCGATATCGTTTCCAATTTTATAGTAGGCATCAATGCTGTAGACAGGAATGTCATCACGTTTAATGGTAAAGGGTATTAATCCTTTTACCCCCTTTCGGAGCACGCCCATCTTGACGGGCGACCCTTTGGCGCCTCGCAACCGCTTCATAACCTCATCACTGCTCAATCCTTTTCCGGCAAACGATTTATTTTCTATCGTTATGACTCGGTCACCAGGAAGAATGCCGGCCCGTTCAGATGGCCCTGCTTTCACAACGGCAGTGACAAAAATAGTGTCGTCCAACATTCTGAATTCAACCCCAATACCACCGAAACTGCCTTCAAGCTGTTGATCTGTCAACTTCCGTTCATCCGCCGGAATGTACACAGAATGCGGATCTAATTCCTGCAGCACATAGGGTATGAGGTCTTCCGATATTTTTGTCAAGTCAATGGTATCCACATACTTGGAATCGATTAGACTCAGCAAAGCACTTAGTTTGTTCAGGTTTGAATAACGCAAGTTGTTCCTCATGTCATAATTGCGGGTCAATACCGTTCCCATGACAAGACCAAGAACTACACACACCGCCAGAATAAGCGGTAACCAAAATTTATTCTTTTTCAATCGCTCCATTCAGTCGTTTGTTATCGCAAAATTCAACCTCGATATTGGCTCGTTCCAACAAGCGCAAGCCATCGTCCATGTGATAGGGTTCACCGTAAACCACCCGACGAATGCCAGCCTGGATGATAAGTTTGGCGCATTCGATGCAAGGACTGGCCGTTACATACAGGGTGGCTCCATCGCTACTGTTGTACGATCGGGCCACTTTGGTAATGGCGTTGGCTTCGGCATGAAGCACATAGGGTTTTGTAAGATTGGCATCGTCCTCACACACATTCTCGAAACCGGAAGGGGTTCCGTTGTACCCGTCGGAAATAATCATTTTGTCCTTGACCAGCAAGGCACCCACCTTCCGACGATGGCAATAGGAATTTTCGGCCCATACCAACGCCATGCGCATGTAGCGTTGGTCGAGTTGATGCTGTTTATCGGTCGATTCAGAAGAAGATTCTGTCATGGTAGGCACATCCGTTAATTTAATAAGCCATTACGCCTGAGTAGGGCTTCAATACCGGGGTCTTGTCCCCTGAAGCGCTTATACAGTACGTTGGGAAGCTCCGTACCTCCTTTTGACAAGATGTTTTCGCGGAAACTGGAGGCCATATCGGTGTCAAACACCTGCTTGTGTACAAACCACTCGAACGCATCGGCATCCAGCATTTCTGCCCATTTGTAGCTGTAATAACCGGCCGCGTATCCTCCTGAAAACAAGTGGGTAAACGTGGCACTCATAAAACAATCTTCGGGCTGAGGCAAAATAACGGCCTTTTTCCACGCTTCGCGTTCAAAAGCGACCACATCGCCGTTGAAGGGGCCGGTCAGAGAATGCCAAGCCATATCAAGGTAGCCGAAGCTCAACTGACGCATGCAGGCATAAGCCGCGTTAAAATTCTCAGCGGCCTTGATGTTCTTGATCAGTTCGGCCGGTATGGTTTCTCCTGTTTGGTAATGAACGGCAAAACCATCCAAAAAGGGTTTCTCCGAAGCCCAGTTTTCCATCAGCTGTGAGGGCAACTCTACGAAGTCGCGGTACACGTTGGTTCCGGCCAGGCTTCTGTAGGTGACGTTGGAAAACATACCGTGCAAGGCATGGCCAAACTCATGGAGAAAGGTCGTTACCTCATCGTAGGTCAACAGGGAGGGTTTATCATCGGTGGATGGCGTGAAATTCATGGTCACACTCACTTGGGGCCTATAGTTTATGCCATTCAGGGTGTATTGTTCGTTGATGTCGCTCATCCAGGCACCGGCCTGTTTGCCTTTCCTGGGATGAAAATCGGTGTACAGCACAGCCAGGAAGGATCCATCCTTATCGAACACGTCCCAGGCATCGACTTCCTTGTTCCACACGGGAATGGTTGGATTCTTTTTAAAGGTGATGCCGTACAGTTTGGTGGCCAGCCCAAAGACACCGTCAATGACATGTTCCAGTTTGAAGTACGGACGGAGCACCTCATCGCTCACGTTAAATCGTGACTGCTTGTATTTTTCAGAGTAGTAGGAAAAGTCCCAGGGTTTGATGTCCACATACGTGCCTTCCATACCGGCAGCGTAGCCTTGCACGGCTGCCAATTCGGCTTTAGCTGTGGGTAGGTAGGCGGCCGACAGTTTGTCCAAAAATTGAAGCACTTCCTCGGGGGATGCTACCATCCTACGTTTCAAGGCGTAGTTGGCATAGGTTTTGTCGCCAAGCAAGACAGCGATATCCCGCCTTGCATTCACCAAATCCCGAATCACAGGTTTGTTATCCAAGGGACCGGATGTGGCTCGTGTCATGTAGGCCCGGTAGAATTCTTCGCGCAACGACCTATCCTTCAGATTTTTCATCAATGAGGTATAGACAGGTGCCGACAAGTCGAAGAGCCAGCCGGTTTGTCCCTTAGCCTTGGCTTTGGCGGCGGCGGCAACCAGCATATCGGCCGATAGGCCTTTCAGGCGGCTTTCGTCGGTAATGATTTTCTCGTATTGATTGGTCGATTTCAGGCTGTTTTGCTGAAATTTTTCGCTCAATTCGCTCAATTTGATGCTCAGTGTTTGATAGGTCTCCCTGTCGGCGCCTTTCAGAGCGGCACCGTGCAGGATAAAATCCTCGTAGGTATCTTCCAGTAAGCGGCGTTGTTCCACGGACAGTGTCAGGGCGTCTCGTTGGTCGTAAACCGTCTTCATCCGCTCAAACAAGGCTATGTTCAGGTAAATTTTATTGGCGTGTTCCGTCTGCATGGAAGCCAACTTGGTGGACAAACCCATTAATTCGTCGGTGTTGTCGGAATTTGTCAGGGTATAAAATACAGCAGACACGTCGTGCAGTAGCCTTCCTGAGCGTTCGTAAGCCTCCACGGTATTGGAAAAGGTTGGCTTTTCCTTATTGGTGACAATCGTGTTGATTTCTTTGAGATGGTCGGAAAAACCTCTTTCAAAGGCAGGCATGTAATGTTCTACGCGTACCTTGTCGAATGGCAGGGTTTCGTGGGGCGTGTGGTAACTTTTGACAAAAAACGGGTTTGAGGCGGCGTCGCTCATTCCCGCCCCATTTACTAACATCGTCATGATAAGTATATGTATATGTATCGATCGCATCATAGCAGGGTGCTCCTTTTGAAAAAAACCAAGCAAATTTACGGATTAATCCATACATTCCGCTATTTTTGCTGTGAAATGTAAACCTATGGCCATTGATTTCAAAGAGATTGTTAGTGCTTTCATGGTCCTGTTTGCCATCATTGACATTGCGGGTTCCATTCCCGTCATCATTGACCTGAAGGAGAAAAGGGGAAACTTCAAACCGGCTTGGATCAGCTTGCTTTCCTTTCTCATCATGGTGGGTTTTCTCTTTGCCGGAGAAGGTCTGCTGAGACTGTTTCAGGTGGATGTATCCTCCTTCGCCGTGGCGGGTTCGTTCATCATTTTGATCATTGCGATGGAAATGATCTTGGACACGCAGTTTTTCAAGAACAACAGTCCATCGGAGTCTTCCTACTTTGTACCCCTTATTTTTCCCTTGATTGCAGGTGCGGGGTCCTTCACGACGTTGTTGTCGTTACGGGCCGAGTTTGAAATTCTGAACATTGTCATTGCGCTGGCACTGAACATCGTGGTTGTTTACCTGGTGCTTCGGTCTACCGACAAAATTGAACGGCTGTTGGGGAAGAGTGGGATTTACTTGCTGCGAAAGTTCTTTGGTGTCATCCTGCTGGCCATCGCGGTCAAGTTGTTTACGAGCAACCTGGAACCACTGATGAAAGACCTGTCGTTTGTGCAAGACACCCATGTCATCCGAACCTTGCTCGAAGGTCTGAACAAGTAACCGTGCTTTTTCCGGAACAACATCCTGTTTCCGTTTCGTTTTGGCTTTTTTTGGAACTATATCCTGTTTCCGTTCCGCCAACGCCTTAGTGTCGATTAGTTTTAGCTGGTTATTCTAAAACAAATATAACGTCTAGATATAGTGCCCTTTGAGCGAATGGATTACAATCTTATCATCAAGGGCCTCATAAATGATGCGGTGTTGATTATTAATTCGCCTAGACCATGTGCCGGAAAGGTAATATTTGAGTGGTTCCGGTTTACCTATGCCGCCATATGGGTTATTGGTAATTGCTGTTATAAGAGCAGAGATTTTGGACATCACCTGTTTGTTTCCAGTGCTTTTCCAATAGGCAATATCCTCTTTTGCTTTTTGAGTATAAGCTATTTCCATAAATCTTCCGTTTTAATAACGGAGAAATCGCCATTCTTATATTGTTCCCTGCTTTCTTCAATTTTTGATACGAAATCAGGATTGTAAGCCTTTTCGTTGGTTACTTCAAATTTAATTTTCAGTGCCTTTACAAAAGCCCTTAAAGCACTTGCCTGCTCTGAATTGGCAGGATGTACAATATAAACATCCTCAGTATGCATAAGCTTAGATTTTATCTATACAAATATACTAAAAATCAGTAAAAAAGCCCAAGTATTTAATGAACTATTAATGTACTCTGTAATACATCTGTTGAATCTCCTTTTAGTAGGTCACAGTTGCTTACACAATGACCTGCCGACATTAGGAATAGGTACTGACACACTCAATGAAACACTACCTTGAATCGTTGTAAGTGAAATTTGTCACCACATCGTACCTGTGCGGCCGCCACTCGATTTGCCGTTCACCAGCACACCTTCACCGTCACTCGTCTGCTTGATGACGCGTTCACCCGAGGCATCGTACCCGTAATTGCTCACGCTACCGTTGTCGCTTACCCCCAACAGGCGGTTCTCTTCGTCCCACAACAGATTCCGGGTGTTGAAGATAGCCTGTCCAATTTAAGGTCGCAAATTGCGACCTTAAAAAAGGATTAAACGGAAGAATATTCCATAGTGAACTGTAATATGGAGGTTTCACGCTGTTTGCCCAATGGGTGTTGCAGTGGAGGCGATTAGAAAATGAGGCGTATGGAGGCGTAAAAAATCTCATCTACCGAGGAGCGAGTTGTATTCTCAGCTCGCGACGCTTTGAGATTTTAGCCGGAATGGCTCATTTTCAGCCGACTGAACCGAAGCCTGCAAGGATACCCTCCCGGCGGAACGGAAACAGTTACTTGTTCCAAAAAAAGCCGAAGGAGGAAGCGATATACTGAGTAAGTACAATTATGTTATTTTGTAGTGGAAACTTCACAAAAATGTGAACGGGTTTCTACGAATTTTGTGTATTTTCGTGGACAAATCAGCGTTGCCATGAGCTATCTGAAGTTTGACAAAAATCTCATGATCAATTTGGAGCAATCACTTACCAAGGAAATGCTCCGTACCAATAAATCCGGCGCCTACAGCTATTCCACCGTTGTTGACTGCAACACCCGAAAACACCATGGCGTACTGGTACTTCCCCTGCCCGAAGTGGACGGCGGCAACCACGTGCTGCTATCGTCATTGGATGCCACCGTTGTTCAACGGGGTGCCGAGTTCAACCTCGGACTGCACAAATACCCCGGAGATCATTACAGTCCAAAAGGGCATAAATACATCCGCGAATATACCTGCGACTACAACCCTTCCACCTTGTACCGGGTGGGTGGGGTCATTTTATCAAAAGACGTCATCTTTGTTTCGCACGAAAACCGTTTGCTGATTCGGTACACCCTGCTCGAAGCCCACTCTCCCACCACCCTGCGGCTAAGGCCCTTCCTGGCGTTTCGGAACGTTCGTTCCTTGTGTCGCGAGAACAGTGTAGCCGACAACCGCTGCGAGCCAACAGAAAACGGGGTCAAGGTGTGTCTCTACCCGGGATACCCCACCCTACACCTGCAATTATCGCTGACCAATACCTTCACGCACGCCCCCGACTGGTACCACAACATCGAGTACATGGAAGATCAGGAGCAAGGGTACGAATACCAGGAAGACCTGCTTGTTCCGGGTTATTTCGACGTACAGATCAAGAAAGGTCAAAGCCTGTATTTTTCAGCCGGAACCTCCCTGTTGTCACCCAGAAAAATGGCCGGCTTGTTTCAAACTGAAACCGAGCTGCGAACCCCCCGAACCAGCTTCACCAATTGCCTGAAAAACAGCGCTTACCAGTTTTACTGCAAACACGAGGACAAGCAGCGGTATATTATTGCCGGTTACCCTTGGTTTACCTACAGAGCACGGGACATGTTTATTGCTCTGCCCGGAATCACCATCGCTGCCGATGACACGGGCTTGTTTGAAGCCATCATGCATACCGGTGAGAAAGCCATCCGTAATTTTATGGCAAAACGCCCCCTAGATTGCGCCATTTCGGAAATGGAAGATCCGGATGTTTTATTGTGGGCCATCTGGGCTCTTCAAAAGTACACCGACACGATGGGGATGGAACAGTACCTGCATCATTTTGGAGATCTTGTCCACGAAATTGTCGACTTTATCCGCAACCAACGTCACGATAACCTGTTTCTGCATGAAAACGGTTTATTGTTCACCCATGGCACGGAGAAACCGGTCAGTTGGATGAACGCAACGCTGCAAGGCAAACCCGTTGTGCCTAGAACCGGTTATTTGGTGGAAATCAATGCGCTTTGGTACAATGCTTTGCGGTTTTCAGCCAGCATTGCCGAAGCAAGCGGCTTGACAGACCTTCAGGTCGACCTCGAACAACAAGCAGCACTCACAGCCACTTCGTTTGTGCGTGTCTTCTACAACAAATACGGATACCTGTTCGATTATGTAAATGGTGACACCCCCGACTGGAGCGTACGCCCAAGTCAGATTTTTGCCATTTCGCTGAACTACTCACCCCTGGAAAGAGCCCAAAAGAAGTCTGTACTCGACTTCGTAACCAAAGAGTTACTAACACCCAAAGGCCTTCGCTCGCTCAGTCCGAAAAGCATGGGGTACACGCCTCAATTCACGGGCAATGAGGAACAACGAACCATGGCCTCCAATCAGGGAGCAGCTTGGCCTTGGCTGATTGGCTCCTACCTGGAAGCTTACTTGAAAATTTACCAGACGAGTGGAGTGATGTTTGCACAACGCATCATTTACGGCTTTGAGGAAGAACTGAGCGAACGGGGCATCGGCACCATTTCAGAACTGTTTGACGGAGATCCTCCCTACAAAGGAAGAGGAGGCATTTCTTATGCGATGAATGTGGCCGAGTTGTTGCGCATTCACCAGCTGGTCAAGAACAAGATAAAATTAATGCAGGAATCATGAGGGCATTGATGTTTGGGTGGGAATTTCCGCCTCATATACTGGGAGGGCTTGGAACAGCCAGCTACGGGTTGACCAAAGGCATGACGGCACAGGAGGATATGGATATTGTCTTTGTTATCCCCAAGCCGCACGGCGATGAAGACAAGCGCTTCCTGAAGATCACCGGTGCCTGCTATACGCCAGTGGTTTATAAGGACGTTTCAACCGAACGGCTCAAGGAACTGTTGGGCAATGCCATGGAGCCGGAAGAATACCTGGCCCTGCGCGACAACATTTACGCCGACTTCCGATACTTGCGCACCAACGAACTGGGCTGCATTGAGTTTTCAGGCAAATACCCCAACAACCTGCTCGAAGAAATCAACAATTATTCCATCTGTGCAGGCGTAATCGCCCGGCGTGAAACCTTCGACGTCATCCATTCACACGATTGGTTGACGTATCCGGCCGGCATTCATGCCAAAAACATCAGCGGAAAGCCACTGGTTGTGCATGTTCACGCAACAGACTTCGACCGAAGCCGAGGTCAGGTGAATCCTCAGGTATACAGCATTGAAAAGAACGGTATGGACCATGCCGACAAGATCATCTGCGTCAGCGACCTGACGCGCGACACCGTTATCAGCAAGTACCACCAGCATCCCGACAAAGTGGTGACCGTTCACAACGCGGTGGAACCCGTGAGCGATAAGGTAAACGCCATCAATCCGATTAGGAATACCGGGGACAAAATCGTGACCTTTCTGGGTAGGATTACCATGCAAAAAGGACCGGAATATTTTGTGGAAGCTGCGTATAAGGTACTCCAGAAAAACAGACACGTCCGGTTTGTCATGGCAGGCAACGGAGATATGATGGAAGCTATGATCAGCTTGGTTGCCAGGCGCGGCATTGCCGACCATTTTCACTTTACAGGCTTCTTGAAAGGCAAACACGTATACGAAATGCTCAAATCAAGCGATGTCTATGTCATGCCATCGGTCTCCGAGCCCTTCGGCATCTCACCGCTGGAGGCCATGCAGGTTGGCGTTCCCAGCATCATTTCCAAGCAATCCGGCTGTGCCGAGATTCTCAATAACGCCATCAAACTCGACTACTGGGACATTGATGCGATGGCCGATGCCATTTATGCCATCATTACTTACCCGGCCCTGTACAATACCTTGAAAGAAGATGGAAAAAACGAGGTAGATGCCATCACCTGGGAATTGGCCGGACTCAAGGTCAGGGCTATTTATGAAGAAATCACTCACCACTAACTCCAAAACGTACAGCAAATGAAGACCATCTGCTTCTACTTTCAGATACATCAGCCATTCAGACTCAAACGGTACCGTTTTTTTGACATCGGGGCTGACCATTACTACTACGACGATTTCAACAACGAGGAAGTCCTCACGCGTGTAGCCAGTTGCTCGTACCTACCCGCCAACCAATTGTTGTTGGAAATGATTGAGGCCAGCAAAGGACGTTTCAAGGTGGCGTTCTCCATTTCGGGGGTTGCCCTCGACCAATTGGAAATGCACGCACCCGAAGTCATCGACAGTTTCAAAAAATTGGCCCAGACGGGTTGCGTGGAGTTTCTTTCCGAGACCTATGCCCATTCCTTGTCGAGCATCGAAGATCCGGACGAGTTCAAGCTGCAGGTGTCGCAACACAGCAAGCGCATCAAAGCGCTGTTTGGTCAAAAACCCACCGTGTTTCGCAACACCGAGCTGATTTTTTCGGACGACATCGGCGAATTGGTTGCCGGAATGGGCTACAAAACCATCATTACCGAAGGCGCCAAGCACATATTGGGATGGAAAAGCCCAAACTTCGTCTATGGATTGGCCGTTCAACCCTCTGTCAAATTACTGCTGAAAAACAGCAAACTCAGTGACGATATTTCCTTCCGTTTTTCCGACCGTCAGTGGGCTGAATATCCGCTAACGGCAGAAAAGTTTATCGATTGGGTTGGCCGCATACCGGAGAATGAGAAATTGGTCAATTTATTCATGAACTACGAAACCCTGGGCAATCTGCAACCCAAAGAAAGCGGCATATTCGAGTTTATGCGCGCTTTGCCCCGATTTGCCTCCGAACGAGACATCCGCTTTGCCACTCCATCCGAGGTGGCCGACTCGTTCAAACCGGTCGAGCCCCTGTCGGTTCCCTATTTCATTTCATGGGCCGATGAAGAACGCGACGTAAGCGCTTGGTTGGGAAATGCCCTTCAAAAAGAAGCCTTTGAAAAATTGTACAGCATCGGTGAGCGGGTACGCATGACCAAAGATCACGGCTTGCTTCAGGACTGGTTGTACCTGCAAAGCAGCGACCACTTCTTCTACATGAGTACAAAACGATCATCAGATGGTGCCGTACACCAGCATTTCAGTCCCTACGAGTCGGCATTCGACGCGTTTACAAACTACATGAACGTGTTGAGCGATTTTATGCTACGGGTATCGGCACAATACCCTTCTTCCATTGACAACGAAGAGCTCAATTCCCTGCTGACAACCATTCATAATCAGGAGGAAACCATCACCAGTCTGGAAGATACCATTAAGTTGTTGAAAAGCAAAAAGACGAGGACGAACTCAGTAAGGGAAAACGTTTAATTGTGTTTACCCTTCGAATAGACAACCTCCAGCTTCATGGATGATACCGGGTGATTCCACCCCTTTATCTTAACAGCAGAAGGTGTCAACAACTGATCCAAGCGAACAACCGCTTTATCTTCGTTCTCAACTGCGCTGACCGGAATCAACAGCATCTTGGTAAACGGCTCGAATGACGTTGAGGTAGAATCGGCCAACTCACGTACCATTTTTTGGGCGTAATAGCTCAGATTGAACGTATAGCACTTATTGTCCGAATCGTAGTCCGCCAAGAAAGAATACAACTTATCTTCAGTATCAAACTTTGTAAAAAAGTCCTTGGCATCCGACTCACGGATTAATAATAAGGAAGGCGGTGGAGTCATGCCATACTTCCATGTACTCAACTGAGTGGCATTCAATTTCAGCTTCAATGAGTTAATGGTTTTTCCGCTCAGATTCTTGAAAATTGATTCAGGCACAGTCACACGTGTGTACAAACCAGCCGGTGTAAAAATGTAGTTGAGCGAATCGGTGGGGTTCATCGGATTGAACGAGCGTGTAAGGTCGGTATGTACAAACCGATTGACCTGTTTAACTTCCTTGTTGACGGGGAAATACTTGGCCTCAACCACGAATGAATCTCTCAATCCCTGCATGGTACTACTTTCCTTCGTGGTGCCGTAACACAATTCCAATTCACTGTGATCGATATAGGCAATGGATCCGTTTCCAAAGTCACAGGTTACGTAGATGCCGTTGAAATAGTTCCTGAATGCCTTTGGAGACGCAAAAAACGCCGACTTGATGGGATCGCGCAAATCGTTCAAAAACCGGTTTCCCAACGACACATCGATGGGTACTTTGATATACGTGGAGTAGGTATCCGATTTCCGCATAGCCGCCGTCGAATACATGTCACCGGTTGTAAATGTTGTCGAACCCAACAATTTTTTCCCGACCAAATAACTAGAAGGATTCATGTTGGTATAATAAGGCTGTTCCCAAGATAAAGGCTTGCCCAACTCATACACATTGACATGCATCAAGGTGGTGGAATCTCCAAACCACTTATCGTATTTCATGTACAGAAAAGCAGAGTCTATGCGTTGTACATCATCCGGAAAATTCAGACCGTACGGACAGTATAACTGTGCCAAAAAATCACACGTTGATGTGCCAAAAAATGGATCGGTAAATTTTCCCAAGTACGAAAGAGCACTGCGTGAATAGATGGAATCAACCTGTACGGTTTCAGAATAAACGGGAATGGTATCGTAAAACGCAACAAGCTTATCCTGCTCGGGTTGAGCGGAAAAACCCAACAAGGTATCGTTTGAACAGGATGCCAAACCTAAAAGAAGGGTAAAAGACAGCAGATACGCGAACGTACCACATCCGCGACGATTAACCGCAAATTTGATCATAAAAATCGTTGTATGATTCAATGTAACAATCACCTTCTTGGTACGCCAAGAACGGCACATCCAATTCTGCTGTCACTTCAAGCAACTCCGGGCTCATAATTTCACTGCCTTGAATCACGCCATCGGAATAACGCATCGCCAACTTTGTCATTGCCGTGTGGTCAATGACCCCATTCAAATCCTGCAAATCGGAAGCCGTTACACCGTCGATAAGTAGTTTCTGTTTGAACGATTCCCTAAACGGTAGTTTAAACGCATTGTCATAGACCGAATACACAACCTTGGTGCTTCTAAAACAAGGATCCTCAGCAAACGCGCGCTTGATGTAAAGAGGAGCCAGCGCGGCTATCCAACCATGAACGTGTACCACATCGGGCACCCAACGCAGTTTGCGGATGGTCTCAATGACGCCGCGCACGAAAAAGATGCTCCGATCGTCATTGTCCTCAAATTCAACACCTTGATCGTCGGCTACCGTATGTTTGCGTTGAAAAAAATCGTCGTTGTCAATGAAATAGACCTGCATCCTGGCCGATTGAATGGAAGCAACCTTAATAATGAGGGGATAATCGTTGTCGTCGATGATTAAATTCATACCCGATAACCGAATAACCTCATGAAGCTGATTGCGACGTTCATTGATGCTGCCGTACTTCGGCATGAAAGTTCTTATTTCTCGGCCCTTTTCTTGAATGCCCTGAGGCAAATCCCTGCAAACGCTGGATAGCTCGGAAGCAGGCAGGTATGGATAAATTTCCTGACTGATAAAAAGGACCCTGTTAATCTTCATGCTGTAAGTCTCGCGTAAACGTAAAATCGGATGCAAAGATACTAAAAAAAAATTACTGACTTAGCAAGTAATTGGCCGATAATTTCTTTATTTGACAATTATTTACTTTTTTTGCAGCCCCTTAAAAACAGGTTGAAATGAAACGTCTAACCACAATACAAGAGCTCGAGTCTGCCCTAACACTCGAACGTAAAAAAGGTCACCGCATCGGATTTGTCCCCACCATGGGCGCGTTGCATGCCGGTCATAGTAGTCTGATTGAACGCTGCGTCACTGAAAACGACTGCTGTGTGGCCAGCATTTTTGTAAATCCCACCCAGTTCAACGACCCGAAAGACCTGGAAACGTATCCCAGGACACCGGAGAAAGACGCAGCCATGCTGGAACAAGGCGGTTGCGCCTACCTGTTTGAACCGTCCGTATCAGAAATATACCCGACACCCGACACACGCCAGTTCGATTTCGGCCCCTTGGGCACAGTCATGGAAGGCGCCCACCGTCCCGGCCATTTCAACGGAGTGGCTCAAGTTGTAAGCCGCTTGTTCGATCTTGTGAAACCCGACACCGCCTACTTTGGCGAGAAGGATTTCCAACAATTGGCCATCATCCGTGAAATGGTGCGCCAACAGGGGGTTTCAATTTCCATTGTCGCCTGCCCCATCGTACGGGAAGCCGACGGACTGGCCATGAGCAGCCGCAACAAACGGTTAAACGCCAATGAACGTGAAAAAGCCCCACAAATAGCAGACATATTATCCAAAAGTCGTATCTTCGCCGCCGAAAACAGTGTCAGCAACACAGTACAGTTTGTCTGTGAAAGACTCGGTCAAGACCCGGTGTTTCGCTTAGACTATTTTGAGATTGTGGATGGCAGGACACTGCAGGCCGTGAACGAATGGAGCAATCCTGACTACATTGTAGGATGTATAGCTGTATACTGCGGACCTGTCAGACTCATTGACAATATAGTTTACAAGCATGCTGATTGAAGTCGTCAAATCCAAGATACACCGCGTTCATGTAACGGAAGCCAACTTGGAGTATATCGGGAGCATAACCATCGATGAAAATCTGATGGACGCTGCCAACATCATTGCCAACGAAAAGGTGCACGTTGTGAACAACAACAACGGAGAACGGTTTGAGACCTACGTCATCAAAGGAGAAAGAGGCTCTGGCACCATTTGCCTGAACGGGGCAGCCGCGCGCAAAGTTCAAAAAGGCGACATTGTCATCATCATGGCATACGCCCAGATGGAGTTTGAAGCCGCTAAAACCTTCAAGCCCGCCATCATCTTTCCCGACACAAAAACCAACACGTTGATCTGACAGTCCCTTTCTCAGAAGGACGTTTTTTTCGAAGGCCGATACAACTTAGCCCATGACGCATCGTAACCTTTTGTTAATTATTTGTTTACTATTAGTTTTAGTAGCCTTCTCTATTGGTCAATCGTTGACGCAAAGAGTCGGAGACGAAACGACTCAACGGGCAGTGCAAGCCCACTTCAACTTCCCCATGCGTATTACCCCTGTTTTAAGCGGCAACTTTGGAGAAATCAGAAGCAATCACTTTCATTCCGGACTGGATTTCAAGACCGAAAAACGCACAGGCATACCGGTGTACGCGGTGGCCGACGGTTGGATTTCCCGTATTCGCATTAGCGCCTACGGTTTCGGTTACGCTCTATACATAGATCACCCAAGCGGCTATACCAGCGTGTACGGACACCTGGACCGATACGCCTACCCAATCGACAGCTTGGCAATGGCCGCACAATACAGCATCGAATCCTTCGAATTGGACTCCCTCTATCAACCCAAGCGGTTCCCCGTGAAGGCAGGCCAGCTGATAGCTTACAGTGGCACTTCCGGATTGTCCACCGCCCCCCATCTTCATTTTGAGATAAGGGACACACGGTCTGAAGACGTGTTGGATCCGTTAATCTGGTACGGCGAAAGCATTCCCGATAAACAGGCACCTCGCATCCGTCAGATCACCCTCTTTGCCGCCAACAATCAAGGTATCATACAAGGTAATCGTCGGCAATATGCTGTTTCGACCATTCAACAACAAGACGGTTCGTGGGTAATAAAAGACTCCTTTCCCTCAGCCTTCGGGACGTTGGGATTGGGCATCAAGGCTTACGATTACATGGACAACACGACCAACACCTACGGTGTATGGTCCATCAAGCTCTATAAAAACGACACCTTGCTGTATTCTCGGCAAATGGATCGATTTGCCTATTCCGACACCCGGTATGTCAATGCGACGATTGATTACAACGACTGGCAGAGAAACAACAGCATTGTGATGCGCTCCTACCTGTTGCCGGGCAACCAGTGGCCCCATGCCTTTGCGATTAAGAGAGGCCTGTTCACCTTGAACAAAGGAGAAATTTCCCACTTCCGCTACGAGCTCAGTGACCGAAAGGGAAACACCACCACGCTGCATTTTACCCTCAAAGGTGCATCCATACCCATTCCGGCTCAGCATCAGGTTGGCCAACGCATGGCTTACGCCCTTTCTAACGTATGGGAAGAAAACGGTATCCGGCTTGAACTGCCCAAAGGTGCCTTGTATGAGGATCTTTTTTTTACGGCAGGACGAACAATCGGCAATGAACACGCCGATATTTTCCGGCTACACGATAGCGGAACACCCATACACATGGCCGTACCGCTATCCATACGCATTAAAAGCGATACCGTTACCCGGAAATCACGCTATTACCTGGCTCGAAAAAACACGGCAGGCAAATGGTTGTTTGCAGGCAGCGGAACCTATAAAAACGGTTGGTTAACCACCCCCATCAAAGAATTTGGCACCTATACGGTGTTAACCGACAAGACTCCCCCAAAAATTACCCCAATTGATAGCAATAATGCGGTTAAAAATCGCTTATTTCGTATTCGCGTTTCCGACGATGCCTCAGGTGTCGTCTCCTGGAGAGGAACCATTGATGGAAAGTGGGTTTTATTCACGTTCAATATCCATTCAGGAGAGTTGAGATACGCATTTGACGACAGCCGACTGTCTCGAAACGGTCAACATTCCTTGATGCTGACGGTGACGGATGCCTGTGGCAACACCCAATCCTTCAACCATTCGTTTTACTATTGATGCCGACTATGAACCTTGTAACGCGAGTTATCGTATCGATCTTTCTGTTGAGCGGGGCACTCCAACCCCTGCTGGGTTGCACCAACTTGGTGGCCGGATCGGACGCGACAATCGACGGTTCTACCATCATTGCCTACTCAGCCGATTCACACACCTTGTTCGGAGAACTGTACCACTGGCCGGCCTCGGACTGGCCTAAAACCGCCTGGCTTGACATCAAAGAATGGGATACGGGCAAACCCCTTGGGCGGATACCACAAATCGCCCATACCTATTCGGTCATCGGCAACATGAACGAACACCAGGTTACTATCGGTGAATCCACCTTTGGCGGTCGCAAAGAATTGGTCGACACAACCGCTGTTTTGGATTATGGCAGCTTGATTTATATTGCCCTACAACGCTCAAAAACAGCCAGAGAGGCCATCCAGGTGATGACAGACTTGGTAAAAGAATACGGATATTGCAGCGAGGGAGAGTCGTTTTCCATCGGCGACCCGAACGAGGTCTGGATTATGGAAATGATCGGAAAAGGGCCTGATTACAAAGGTGCGGTCTGGGTCGCCGTTCGCATCCCGGACGATTGTGTGTCAGGGCATGCCAACCAGGCCAGAATTCGTCAATTCCCCTTGGACAAACCTGACGAGTGCCTGTATTCACCCGATGTCATTTCATTTGCCAGGCAAATGGGGTATTTCTCCGGCATGAACAAGGACTTCAGTTTTGCCAACGCCTATGCACCCTTGGATTTTGAAGCCCTTCGCCTGTGCGAAGCCAGGGTCTGGAGTTTTTTCAATAAAGTCAAATCGGGCATGGACGCCTACTTGCCCTACATCAATGGAAAGAGCACCGAGGCCTTGCCGCTGTATGTGAAACCAACTAGAAAGCTGAGTGCACAAGACTTCAAGGGGTTCATGCGTGACCATTTTGAGGGGACATCGTTTGACATGACGAAAGACCCGGGAGCCGGCCCCTTCGGTGTTCCTTACCGCTGGAGGCCGTTGACCTACACCGTCGATTCAGCCGAATACGTCAACGAACGTGCCATTTCCACCCAGCAGACAGGCTTCTCTTTTGTTGCACAGATGCGCAACTGGATGCCGAATCCTACCACCGGTGGCATTCTGTGGTTTGGGGTTGACGATGCCAACACGTCGGTCTACGTGCCTATTTTTAGCGGCATTGACCAGATTCCCGACTGCTTCAAAGTTGGAAACGGCGATTTGCTCACGTTTTCCTGGACGTCCGCGTTCTGGGTCAACAACTGGGTAGCCAACCAGTGCTATACCAAATACAGCTACATGATCAAAGACATCAGACCCGTGCAACAGCAACTCGAAGCCGGCTTCAATGCCGATATCATTACGTTGGACCGTACTGTTGACTCCTTATACGAGCACCATCCGGACAGTGTACGCGCTATCCTGACCGCCTATTCCGTGGCCAAGGCACAATCGACTACGCAACGCTGGAAGCAACTTGGCGAATACCTAATGGTGAAATACATGGACGGAAATGTGAAGAAAGAAGCCGGCGGCCAATTCAAACGAAACGAATACGGAATGCCCGAAACACCCGATTTTCCCGGATACGGTGAACCGTTTTACAAACAAGTTGTGAAGGAAACCGGCGATAAATTCCTGATTAAAAAATCAATATACGAAACAAAATAAACACAATGGACGAACAACTGCTGACTCTGGTTACCGAGCGCGCCAACCTCTGGCTGAGCGAGTCGTACGATGCACCTACGCGTGCTGAGGTTTTACGTCTACTCGAACAGGAGGACAAGACCGAATTGATCGATAGTTTTTACAAAGACCTTGAATTTGGAACGGGTGGCCTGCGCGGCATCATGGGCGTTGGAACCAATCGCATGAACATCTATACCGTTGGAGCTGCCACACAAGGCTTCAGCAACTACCTTACAACGAACTTTTCCCACCTACCGCAGATTTCAGTGGTTATCGGACACGACTGCCGCAACAACAGCCGCACGTTTGCCGAATCAGCCGCCGCAATTTTTTCTGCCAACGGCATCAAGGCCTATCTATTTGATGACTTGCGCCCTACTCCGGAAGTTTCGTTTGCCATTCGCGAACTGGGTTGCCAAGGGGGCATCATTGTGACCGCCTCACACAATCCGAAAGAATACAACGGGTACAAGGCCTACTGGGATGATGGCGCACAAATAGTCACCCCGCACGATGTGAACATCATCGAGGAAGTAAGTCGTGTCGGCATAAAAGACATCCGTTTCAACGGCAACAAGGAACTGATCGAAATGATCGGTGCCGAAATGGACGAAGTCTACATCGAACGCATCAAGACCATCTGCCTGTCTCCCGGCGCCATCAAGCAACAAAGCGACCTAAAGATTGTCTATACCCCCATACACGGCACGGGCGTCCGCCTCATTCCCGCCTGCCTGAGAGCCTTTGGTTTTTCCAACATCATTCCTGTACCTGAGCAAAACATCGTGGACGGAAATTTCCCCACTGTTGCCTCCCCCAACCCCGAAGAACCGGCGGCTTTAAGCATGGCCATCGAGAAGGCCAAAGAAACCGACGCCGATATCGTGATGGCGTCCGACCCGGATGCCGACCGCGTGGGCATTGCCGTCAAGGATGACAGAGGCGCATGGGTGCTGGTTAACGGCAATCAAACGACGCTCCTGTTCATCTATTACCTGATTACCCGCTGGAGGGAAACAGGCCGGCTCAAGGGCAACGAGTATGTGGTCAAGACCATTGTGACCACCGAACTGGTCAAAACCATAGCCGACAAAAACAACGTAACCTGCTTCGACTGCTATACCGGCTTCAAATGGATAGCCGCCGTGATGCGTGAACTGGAAGGCAAGATGACCTACATCGGCGGTGGTGAGGAAAGCTACGGCTTCCTACCCGAAGCGTTTGTACGCGACAAAGATGCCGTTTCTTCCTGCGCCCTGATGGCCGAAATCACGGCTTGGGCCAAGAATCAAGGCAAGTCACTGTATCACCTGTTGCTTGATATTTATGTGGAATACGGATTTTCCTTGGAAAAGGGCATTTCTGTGGTCAAAAAAGGAAAATCGGGTGCCGACGAAATCAAACAGATGATGGCCACCTTCAGGACCAACCATCCCAAGGAAATTGCCGGTTCCCCTGTGGTGCTGGCCAAAGACTTCATGAGCCTGACGGCCATCGATGCGACAAGTGGAACCACGTCTAAACTCACCATGCCGGATACTTCAGACGTGTTGCAGTTCTTTTCCAAGGACGGCAGCAAAGTTTCCATCCGTCCTTCCGGAACCGAACCAAAAATCAAGTTCTACATCGAAGTGAGGGGCGAGATGAAGCGCCGCGACGATTACGAGAAGGCCGTTTCAACCGCAGAGGTCAAAATCAAGGCCGTCATGCGCTCACTTGGACTGTAGAACAACCTCTATGAAGCACACATCGGCTCAGACTACGTCGGGTTTGACTATTTCCGGTATGTTGATCACGCTTGGGATTGTGTTTGGAGATCTGGGCACCTCTCCCTTGTACACCATTCGAGCCATCATGAGTGGCACCCAACGCATCGATGAACTGTTCGTGCTGGGCGCCATTTCCTGCGTGTTCTGGACATTGACGCTGCAAACCACCTTCAAATATGTGTTCATTACCCTGCGCGCCGATAACAAAGGAGAAGGAGGTATCCTTTCCCTATTCACCCTGGTCAAGAAGCGCAAAAAATGGATCAGCCTGATTGCCATTACGGGTGCTTGCGCCTTATTGGCTGACGGTATCATCACCCCTGCCATCACCGTCACATCGGCCGTTGAAGGACTCACGCTGCTAAACCCCAACGTCTCGGTTATTCCTGTGGTGTTGGTCATTCTTTCCATCCTTTTTCTCGTTCAACAAATTGGTGCATCGCTGTTGGGCAAATCCTTCGGATCCATCATGTTGGTTTGGTTTACCATGTTGGGAACACTGGGTATGCTGCAAATTGTACAGCACCCCGGCGTGCTCAGGGCCTTCAATCCCTATTATGCGGCTCAGCTGCTGATTAATTACCCCAACGCATTGGTCCTCTTGGGAGCCGTTTTTCTGTGTACAACAGGAGCCGAAGCCTTGTATTCAGACCTGGGGCATTGTGGCATTAAGAACATCCGCATCACGTGGATTTTCGTAAAGACCACCTTGTTGCTCAACTACTTTGGGCAAGGAGCCTGGATCATTGCCCATGCTTCCGAAATTCTGCCCAAAACAAACCCCTTCTACGCCATCATGCCTTCTTGGTTTCTCGGCCCTGGCATTGTCATTGCCACAGCTGCTGCCATCATAGCCAGCCAGGCGTTAATCAGCGGTTCGTACACCATCATCAGCGAAGCCATCTCGCTGAATTTCTTCCCAAAAATCCGCATCCACTACCCCACCAACGTCAAGGGACAGATGTTCATTCCCCTCATCAACACACTGTTGTGGATAGGGTGCTGCTTCATTGTGTTATACTTCAAACAGTCTTCGGGTATGGAAGCCGCCTACGGACTGGCCATCACACTGGCCATGCTTATGACAACCATCCTCCTGCTTTTCTGGCTTGAAGGCAAGGTAAAACGTTATGTGCAAGTCTTTTTAGGCACCCTCTTCCTGACGGTTGAGTTGTCTTTTTTTGTCGCCAACCTCACCAAATTCAAAGACGGTGGTTGGATTACCCTACTGATGGCCGGATTCTTTGTCCTGATCATGTACACCTGGAGCAAGGGCCGTCGCATCAAGAACAGCTTTATCACGTACGTGGAAATTGACAAGTATTTGCCTGTGATTAACGCCTTATCGGTAGACCAGTCGGTGCCCAAATACGCGTCCAACTTGGTGTATATCACCCACGCCAACAACACGGACGAGATTGAAAGTAAGATCATTTTTTCCATCCTCCGCAAACAGCCCAAACGGGCCGACATTTACTGGTTGTTGCACGTGGACATCGTTGACGACCCGCATACCACGGAATACGATGTGCGTCAATTGATTCCCGGTGTCCTCATCCGCATCGATCTCCGCTTGGGCTTCAAGGTGCCCACCAAGGCCAACCTGTATTTCCACAACATCGTGCAGGAGTTGATGGAGAACAAGGAAATCGACCTGGTGAGCCACTACCCCTCGCTGCGTAAATTCAACGTATTGAGCGATTTCCGGTACATTGTTATCGAACGGGTGCCCAACAAGGACTACGACTTTGAGAACCTGCAAAGATTTGTGATGAACTTGTTTTTCATCATCCGCAAGATTGGCTTAAACGACGTGCGATACTACGGTTTGGACGCCACCAACGTGGCTGTGGAAGAGGTGCCATTGCTGGCTCGTTCAGAAATCATGATGGACGAAAAGGAACCGTCCGTTGCTTCGATGACGCAAGACGAAAAGAAAATCAAAATAAACGAGCTGAAGTTTCATCGGATGCGGTAAGATTTCCGTTCCGCCTTCGGCTTCACCGGAACAAGTTCCTGTTTCCGTTCCGCTCATTGGGCGAGGTTCAGTGACCTTCTGTTTCCAGCAGTAGACGTTTTAGGGTGGAACCCCAGCGGTAATTACCGAGGGAACCGTCGGAACGGATGACACGGTGGCAGGGAATTAAGCAAAATATGGGGTTGTCACCTACGGCATTTCCTACGGCGCGAGAGGCCGTTGGCTGACCGATGCGTTCGGCCAACGTGGCGTAGGTGATCGTTTCTCCCCAAGGCACTTTTACCAGTTCTTGCCACACACGCAGTTGGAAATCGGTCCCTTTCAGGTGAAAGATCAGTGGCGTGGCATCGAGCAGGCCGCCGCCCAACAAACGGGTTTTTACAGCCTGAATCAGGGCATTGGAACCCCGTTCACAGCGTATTCCGGGAAACAGACCGGATAAAGTTGCCTGCACGTCGGCGGCGTTATCGACAAGTGTCACCAAACAGGGCCCCACTTCGGTAACAGCAACCAACAACAAACCCAACGAGGTTTCAAACAGCTCATACCAACTGGTTTCCGGTACGTCCAAAAGCGGTTGAATGGAATCGGTGATGATTTTAACGGGTTTCATAGCAGAAATCCTATGGTCAGTAACAGGGCCAATAGCAGTAGGTTGCGCGCCGTTTCTCCCAACAACACGTTGAGTGCCTTTCCTTGCCGAATCCTGACCATCTTACGCCAGGTGGATATATGTGGAATCAGGTAAAGCAGGGGCAATAGGGCTGCCCAGGGTGCCTTATCCAACCAAAAAAGCAGGCTCAACAAGCAAGCGATAAAACCATTCATCAGGTAAAACCTGCGGCCAAAAGCCTCCCCAAATACCACGATAGTAGTTTTCTTGCGGCTTTTTTTATCGGTATCCCGGTCGCGGTAATTATTGACCACCAAAATATTGACCGATTGCAAACCGACCACGGCACCCGCCAAAAAGACCATGGGGGTAAAAACGCCGACCTGCACGTAATAGGTGAACACAACGGGCACAAAACCGAAAAAGAGTAGGACAAACACATCACCAAGTCCGTGATAGGCCAAGGGCCAAGGGCCTGCCGTATACGCCAGTAAACTGATCACGCAGACAATACCCACGAGTATCATTTTCCAACCACCGTAAAACACCAAACCCATACCGAAGAAACAGGCCACGGCAATGACCACAGTCAACCCAATCAGCATCTGCATGGGGTCTATCCAGCCCGAAGAAACCGCCCGTGCAGGCCCCAATCGCTCTTCGTTATCGGTCTTCTTTACGTAGTCGAAATAATCGTTAGCAAAGTTGGAAGCCACCTGAGCCATCACGGCAAATACCAAGCAAAGAATGGCCGGAATCACGTTGAAACGACCCTCGTGTGCCGCCAAGCCTGATGCCACCAACACCGGTGCCACACCGGCCGCCAGCGTTTTCGGCCTAGCCGCCAGCACCCACGCCTTCAGTGAATTCTTAAGTACAGGTTTTGTTGAAGTCATACCCTGCAAAGGTAGTACTTTTACCCATTTATTCCTTATTTTTGAGGGCTGGATCAAAACCAGGCATCAACGAAAAACACATGATAAAACCTACTCGCTACGGCCTTATCCTTTCTTGTTGTTTCGTGTATCTATGTGCGCAAACAGTGGCACAAGCAGGCGTTACAACAAAAACCATTGAAGCCGAAAAGGCCACGCTCATTGGAGGAGCTTCAACCCTATCCGACAACGCAGCTTCCGGAGAACACGTAATCCATCTGGAAAAACAGGGTCAGGGATTGACTTTTACCGGTATGCCGGAATCGAATAAATTGGCCATCAGATACGCATCCACCAACGTGGGCACGATAAGCGTTGCGGTAAATCAGCAAAAAAGGAGCGTGAACGTCCATTCCTCGGGCGCACTCACCGGTTCGTTTCTTTACGCCATCATTGACGTGGCCGTACCCAAAGGAGCCAGCCTGGAAATTTACCTGGACGCGAAAGATGTAGCCCTGAATATCGATCAAATCATCCTGGGCAAAGGCACTCTCGGCTTGCCTCCAGATACGTGGAATCTGCCTGAATTACCCGTGGCCAAAGGCATCTACCCGGCCACGTGGGAAGGCATCAGCCGGCTGTACACCGTACCCGACTGGTGGCGTGAAGCCAAATTCGGGGCATGGTCGCACTGGGACCCGCAATCGGCTCCTGAAGACGGCGACTGGTACGCCCGCGGCATGTATGTGGAGGGAAATTCCCAATACACGTCCCACCTCAAGAACTATGGACACCCGTCCGAATACGGTTATAAAGACATCTGCAACAACTGGGTCATCGACCGCTGGGATCCCGAAGCACTGATGAACGTATATGTTAACATGGGCGCCCGCTATTTCGTAGCCATGGGTGTCCATCACGACAACTTCGATTGCTGGAACTCCACCTATCAGCCCTGGAATTCGGTACGCATCGGCCCCAAAAAAGACATCGTTGGCAGTTGGGAAAAAGTAGCCCGACAACACGGATTGCGATTTGGCATTGGTTTTCACAATACCCCAGCACGCACCTGGGGACAATTCATGACGGCCCGATACACCAGCGACAAAAAAGGCGCCAAACAGGGCGTACCCTACGATGCGCTTCAAACCATTCTGGATGGAAAAGGAAAATGGTGGGAAGGATTGGATCCAGTTGACCTCTATGGACCCGCTCACGACAAGAAAAATCCGCTGGAATCCCCCTTTGCCAACCAATTCATGTGGCGGGTGGACGATGCCATCACCAAGTATCATCCAGACATGATTTATTTCGATGAACACGCAGGCGATTCACAGGTGGATTTGGGCGTCAACATGGGACTGGGCTTTCTCGCACCCCCCTTGATTGCCAATTACTACAACAAATCCCTGCAATGGAACAAGGGAAAAATGGACGTTGTCATTAACCTGAAAGGTGTTGGCGGACGGTACAACAGCTTTCAAAAAAAGCCCGAATTACTGCCTCTTGTGAATCAGTCACTGGTGAGAAGCAACGAGTCTGATATCGAACCGGAAATCACGCCCTACCCCTTTCAAACCGAAACCAGCATAGCCGACTGGCACTACAAAACCGGACAAACATACATGGACGCCCAAAAAGTGATTGAACTGCTGCTGCAGAACGTCTCGCGCAATGGCTCCATGCTGCTTAACCTCACCCAACATGGACGTGGCGACCTAGATCCCGAATTGATTCAGATAGCCACCGATATTGGTACCTGGCTGAAAATCAACGGTGAAGCCGTTTACGGTTCCCGTCCGTTTGAAGTCTGCGGCGACAAAACGGTGAGTTATACCCGAAACAAAGGCTACGTCTATGCCACTGTTTTCAACTGGAATGACAGCACCACCACCCTCCAGGCACTTCGTTCAGGTGGAACAACGTTGGGAAAAGTGACCAAGGTTGAATTGATCGGTTCACCGGTATTGATGAAGTTTATTCAAAATGAAAAGGGGCTGACCATTATGCCGGATGGAACCCCACACGCTCCCTCAGGAATCACCAACACCTCCTTGGCGCAACACTGCCGTGTATTACGCATTACCCACGATAAAGGCTGGATGAACGACGATGATCCGGGTGTCTCAGCTCCGGGTTGGTTTCGGTACTGCAACCTGGGAACCGGCGACTTCAACAACGACCTGACCGTGAGCGAAACCTCGGGAGACGTGTGGCGTTGTACCTTCACCGGAAAGAACATCACCGTGATGGCACCCAAAGAAGCCGGTGCCGGAACGATGGAAATTCAACTGGACGGCAAGACCAGCGCCGTCGTTGATCTGTCAACAACCGGAAAACGCGCCCCTCAACAAGCAGTGTTCAACGCAACCGGTTTGCGTGCCGGAAACCACGAACTACGCCTTATCCACCGAGGCTCCGGAAAGGTTTCAATTGATGCGCTGATTATCAACTAATGATGATTTATTTGTATCTTTGAAACAATCGAAACGTCGATCTTCTCACTAAAATGTGTAATGATTAGTTATAATACAATGAAGAATAGAATAAGAGTTGTCTTAGTTGGCCTTTTAGGCGGTTTATTGTTGGCGCCCATGCCACTTTTCGCCCAACAAACAGGAGCCATAAACACGGCAATCGTAATGGATAAAGCCAAAAGTGAAGTGGATTTTCCGGTCGTTTCAACTAACCACCTGGCGGCAGCACTGCGCTACGATATCAATGACTTTAAGGGCGTTATTCGCGCCGCAACCGACCTGCAACGTGACATCAACAGCGTTACCGGAGTTAAGCCGGACATGCGCACTTCAGGAGCCTTTTCCAACTATGAGATCATCATTGGAACGCTGGGCAAAAACGCACTCATCGACAACTTGGTAAAAAGCAAAAAACTCGATGTAAAGGATCTGAAGGGAAAATGGGAAAGCTTTGTCATTACCACGATACCCAACCCGCAACCAAACGCCAAGCAATGGCTTGTCATTGCCGGTAGCGACAAGCGGGGAACCATATACGGCATTTACGAATTATCGCGCCAACTTGGAGTGTCACCCTGGTACTGGTGGGCCGACGTTCCGGCGAAACAGCGCGAACAGGCCTATGTGTTAGCCGGCCGTTACGCATCGGGAGAACCCAAAGTACGCTACCGGGGCATCTTTATCAACGACGAAGCTCCTTGCTTCACGGGTTGGGCCAAGGAGAAATTTGGCGGATTGAACAGTTCCATGTATGCACATCTATTTGAATTACTGCTGCGCTTGCGGGCCAATTACCTATGGCCTGCCATGTGGGGAAATGCCTTTAACGAAGACGACCCCGAAAACCCAAGACTGGCCGACGAATACGGCATCGTCATGGGCACCTCCCACCACGAACCCATGATGCGTGCCCAAAAAGAATGGACCAATCATGGAAAAGATTACGGCAACGGCGAATGGAATTACAAAACCAACGCTGCCGGGTTGAAAAAATTCTGGGAAGAAGGCCTTGAGCGCAATAAAAACTACGAACAGGTAGTGACCATGGCCTTGCGTGGCGATGGTGACCTGCCCATGACCACGGCCGGTGGTGCCGAAGAAAACTTCAGGCTGATTGAAACAATCATGAAAGATCAGCGGGATATCATTGAAAAAGTGACCAAAAAGCCGGCCTCACAGACGCCACAAATCTGGGCGCTCTACAGCGAAGTGCTTGACTACTACGACCAAGGCATCAAAGTGCCCGATGATATGACCATCATGTTGTGCGATGATAACTGGGGCAACGTACGCCGCCTGCCGGAACTGGAGGGTAAGAAACACCCGGGCGGGTATGGTATCTATTACCACGTGGATTTGCACGGAGCACCCAGGGCGTATCAGTGGCTAAATATGACACAGATACCCCACATGTGGGAGCAACTTCAGCTGACCTACAGTTATGGGGTAGACAAAATCTGGATCCTAAACGTAGGCGATCTGAAACCCAACGAATACCCCATGGATTTCTTCCTGAACATGGCATGGAACCCCACCTCGTTCACACAAAACAACCTCGACGAATACGCCCGCCAGTTTTGCGCGGATAAATTAGATTCCGTTCAAGCGAAAGAAGCTGCTTCTATTTTAAGCACCCATTGCAAGTACGCGGCTAGGGTCACGGCCGAAATGCTCGACCAACGCACCTACAACCTTGCAAGCGGCGAATTCCTTCAGGTCAAGGATGCCTACCTGGCACTTGAAACACGAGCTTTAAGGCAGTATTATAATCTAGACCTGCGGCACAGAGACACCTATATGCAGCTAATTCTCCATCCGGTGCGTGCCATGGCCAATCTGTACGACCTGTATTATGCCGTAGCCATGAACGCAAAACTGGCAGCCGAAAAAGACCTATCAGCCAATGAATGGGCCGACAAAGCGGAGGCGTGTTACGCACTCGATGCCGAATACACGAAAGACTACAACAAGAACGTGAGCAGTGGAAAATGGAACCACATCATGGATCAAACCCACATTGGATACCGTTCGTGGGATGAACCAAAAGGCGGTAATGTCATGCCCAAGGTTACCCGCCTCAAACCCGAAGAAGCCAAACAAGGCGGCTATGTTTTCACCGAAAAGAACAGGGTGGTCGTCATGGAAGGCGAGCATTTTTTCACCAACAAAGCTACTGAAAAAACAACCTGGACCGTTATTCCCGACTTGGGACGCACATTATCGGGAATCGCCCTGATGCCGTATACGGAAAAAACCATGGGCGCCTCGTTGAGCTACAAAATGAAACTGAATACCAAGGTGGACAGCATCAGGGTGCGCGTCATTTTCAATTGCACCCTTCCGTTCAAAAATAATGGACATAGCGTTGCCGCTTCATTTGACGGCATCAACGAAAAGACCTGGAACATCAACAGCGAATTAACGTGGAAAAACAACTATTCCAAGATGTATCCTGCCGGTGCTGCCCGCATAATTGAAACGAGTATCGTATTGACAGTACCTGCCAGTGCCGATGGCTCACAGGTGCTGACTATCCGTCCGCTCGATCCGGGTGTGGTTATCTACAAAGTAATCGTTGATGCCGGAGGGTATGAACAAACCTATTTAAAGATGCCCGAAAGCCCCTATACCAGGAATTAATCGTTAAAAAAACACCGAGCGCCATGGAAGAATTAACCCTCATTACCCCGACATTCCTTTTTTCAGCCATTTCATTGCTGTTGCTGGCGTACACCAACCGGTTCCTGTCATACGCCCAACTGGTGCGCACCCTTAAGGACAATTACTTGGAAGATCCCAACAAGGTGAAAGCCGCTCAGATTGCCAACCTGCGCCAACGACTCTACCTGACGCGAGCCATGCAAATGCTTGGCATCAGCAGCCTATTTTTCTGTGTGGTCACTATGTTCCTGATTTACATAGGCCTGCAAACAATCGCCGTCTGGGTGTTCGGACTAGCCATCCTGCTGCTGCTCGTATCCTTGGGCATTTCTGTCCGGGAAATTCAAATTTCCGTCAAGGCGCTGGAATTGCACCTCAGCGACATGGAAAAATCTTCCGAAACCCCAAAAGCAAATAATCCCTACTAATCTCATGATACCAACCGCCATCAAGGCTGAACTGGCCGCAGGTGCCAATTCGGAAAAAGCCCTCATTCTTCAACGTTTCTTCAAAACCGGCAAGGGGCAATACGGTGAAGGGGACGTCTTTTGGGGCATCCAGATTCCGGTTATCAGGGAAATCGCCACGCAATTCCGTGGCACACCGCCTGAAGCCTGCGTGGTGCTGTTAAACGACCCTGTCCATGAAGTCCGGATGATGGGCGGCATGTTGATGGTGGATGGCTTCAAGCGTGCAAAGGGCGACGACAAGCTAGTTTGGTACGATGTTTATATGGCCAACGCCACTTGCTTCAATAACTGGGATTTGGTGGATCTCACCTGCCCCACCATCGTGGGCGGCTGGTTGTGGAACAAAGACAGGTCTCCCCTGTACGATTTTGCGCAAGCCGACAACCTCTGGAAGCAACGCATCGCCATCATTTCCACCATGCCCTTCATCAAAAAAGAAGATTTTCACGACACTTTCCAACTGGCCGACATCCTCTTCAACCACAAGCACGATCTCATTCACAAAGCCGTGGGCTGGATGCTGCGTGAAATCGGAAAGAAAGACCACGACGCCGAATGTGCCTACTTGCTGGAAAACGAACGGTACAAACGCATGCCCCGCACCATGCTCCGCTACGCCATCGAGAAATTTCCCGAAGACGAACGGCAATTCTACCTAGCACGGTAGCCATCAAGCATCCTAACAATCATTCAACTAATACATTATCCACATACATCTTTCTGCTCGTAACGTTTCCTTTATTGTCATACGTTAGTTCTTCTCCTTGCCTTTTTCCATTGACAAAATTCTGTTCATGCCACAGTTTGCCATCCTCATAATACAATGTATTTTTACCATGGGTTTGTCCATCTTTGACGTCGGTTTTCTGCATGACCTTTCCTGATTTGAAATAACTCACAATTACCCCATCAAGATCACCGTTTTTAAAGCTGTACAAGGTCCTTGTTTCACCGGTTTCGTAATAGATAATCCCGTCCGTTTTTTTCCCATTTACCCAAGTCCATTTCGCTTTAAGCTCCCCGGTTTCATAATATTGAAACGATTCACCATCTCTCACACCATTTGTATAGTTGATCAGTTCTTCCTGTTTTCCATTTGGGTAATAAATAATGCCACTAACCAATTCATCGGAAAGATAAATCCACTCAGCCGTGCTCCCATTCGCTCTATATTCTTTGGTCTTGCCATTGCGTTTACCATTCACGAAATTCCATTCTTTTACAACAGCACCGCTTCTATCATACTCAAGAGTAATACCATCCTGAATCCCATTTTTATACCTAAACCTGTTCAGTAATTCCCCGGTTTCATAATATTTATACGACTCACCTTCTCGCACACCATTTACATAATTGAAAAGCTGTTCCAGTTTTCCACTTTGAAAAAATATTTTACCACCCACCAATTTGTCATCTCTGTACGTCCACTCCGCTGTGCGGCCATTCGGTTTGGACTCCTTGACGATTCTGTCATTGCTCGACGTTGATGGAATGGGTGTGGCAGCCGTGACAAACTCACTCAGGTTGTACACAACGATGGCGCTGCGACCGCTGCCATCGCTCATGATGTTGTGCTTTTTGAAAAAACGCATTTTGGCCTTGTCCGACGTGGGTGCCGATAAATTATCGTCCAGCACAAATTGTTTCAGCGTTTTCTTAAGCGGAGGAAACACAAACGTGAATTCAACGGCCTTGCCTTCACACCCTACCACGATGAACGTTTTTCCCAGCGGTAGTTGGTTTTCCATGCGTTTGACGGGATACAACTCTTTGGTCTGGTTATCCACCAGTGCAAAGGTATTGTCGAACCGGTACCACATTTCACGCCCCCCAACCACATAACGCAGGGTTACTTTGGTCTCCGTATCGGAAAGCTCCACCTTTGTGACATGCCTGGACTCATTTATCGCAAACGAGCCCGCTTCCATCACCTGTAACTGTGAAGCCTCGAAACGAGGTGCCTTGTTCCAGATACGGGAATCTTGCAAAATATAGGGTTCACGGTTCATGTGCAACTTCACAAAAACGATGTTTTCGGTCGAAGCACCCCCACCAAGGACCAACCGGGAGAATTCGGGCTCCAGATACGTCCAAAATACCGGTATCGTCAACAGAGATGCAATCAGGTACTTGTATGTCAGGTGTTTATTGGATGCCATCCACGCCGTATTCGCTAGCTTTTCCGCCACCTGGGTCAAGGCTTCAGCCCTAAATGTACTTTGTTCGAAGTCATTCGGTTTCATGGTTTGCAACATCGAACGATGCACATCCAACGTACGCAGGGAAAGCGGTTTGTTAGAAACCGTGAACCCCAAAAATTTCAGCAGGGGCTTAAGCTGCTTGAGTTCACCGTTAAACGTTTGTTGCGTGTACACGGCTGTCATTTCATCGGTAGCCTTTCTCAGCAACAGTGCCAGCGTTTTCAGCCGTTGGTCGGCTATTCGTTGATTGGGTACATCCTTCACATTCCCCTTAAAACTATAGATGCCCAATGAGTTTGACACACCGGATGAGGAAGAAAGCCTCGCTTGTTTGTATGCTGTTGACATGACGGGCATGTTGTACGAGGCTTCGTCCCAACTTGCATCCAAGCGATTTATCGTTTGTTGGTAAGTTGTCTTCATGCTTTCAACAGCCGTTTTTTCTTGTGCTTGCAGCTGTGTCGTTGAAAAAAACGAGACCAATAACACGATAAAAAAAGTGGTCCTATTGAAGCAAGATTGGTTCAGTTGGATTTTCATGATGGTTTAATTTTATATTAACCTATTCCACGCGAGACCACACTTCGGTACTCCAACTAAGACCATTGGTGCTATATTTCCATATCATAGTTACATCATTAACCAATTGAAACCGCACTTGAAATTTCTGTCCTTCACCAGCACTAGACATGGTGAAACTTTTTACCATTAGTTGATTACACGTGCTATCGGAGGTTAACGTATAGGTACCACACTGAAGCATGGTTGCTTTTGGCTGTTCCTTACCGCCAATGGTAAACATATAAAATGTGCCATCCGGATTATACACCGAAAACATGCCAGTGGTTTCACTGTTGCCATGTACTGTTCCCTTGGACAGTTGCCAAAATCCAACCAGGGTTTTTGACAGAGGAATGTGAACTTGAGCCGTAATGGAACAAACTGCAAAAATAAGGCACACGAATACACATGCTTTTTTCATGATAGGTAGATTTAAGGATTAATAAAGCACTTATTGGTTATCACCGGTTTCCCGATTAACCTTATAAAAACCGTTAAATCTACATAAATTTCAACACATTTCGCAATCTTCTGGTAATTTCTACTGATAAATCGTGTTGTATTGATGCGTGATCCGTTTATTTCTTCCGTTGAAGGATGATGTGTAAGGGGTAGAAATCAAATCGCTTGTAAAAGTCAAGCACGACCTCATTCCCTACCGACACGGATAATCGCTGCACCTCAACCTGCTGTTCATCCAGCCAGTTGATGGATCTTGAAAACAGCTCCTCTCCCAATCCTGTTTTTCGATACGGCTCGTCAACGAAAAGTGAATCCACTTCACCCGTGGTTGCCTCTTTTTCGACGGAACTGATACAATAGCCAACAAGCTGCCCGCTGTCTTTATCCGTTGCATACTCCACATGCAAGGCGATCGACTTGTCAATCAACGACTGCTTGCGGTCGTGCCAATTCATCGCTTCGTACCGTTCCGGAAAATGCACCGTTGAAGCAGCATGAACCTGTCTCAACTTCTCCCATAACGAGCCAATCAACTCCAAAGTCTCGATTGAGCCTTGATTAAAAGTATAACGGTTCATAACTGTGGATTTCTTTTCATTCAACTCATTAGCTTCTTTCTAAACAAGTACCTGTTTTCGTTCCGCTGGGAGGGTATGTGTGCAGTCTTCGGTTCAGCCGGCTAAAAATGAGGCATTCCGGCTAAAATTTCAAAGCGTCGCGGGCTGAAAATACAGCCCACTCCTCGGAAGATGAAATTTTTTACGCCTCCAAACACCTCATTTTCTTCACGCCGTCTTCCAAGAAGCCTACCCCCACACCCTCCCAGCTCCACTGCAACGCACATTGGGCGGACGTCTAAACAAACTGCTTGAATTTCTTGTGATAACAGCTGAAAATATACTTATCTGCCAATCGATCAACCACAGCCGAATGATTGCCCACTCTATTTTTCCAATCCCAAATCGAATTGCTGTTAAAGTCCCCCATTAGAATGGAAGACCCCTTGTTAAGTAGACCATCATACAGATTGATAGCGTTCCAAACTTGTTCAACATATCTGCGATCAGGATCTTGTGGATTGTTGGCCCAAATCGCAAACAGGTTAAAGCCGATGGCCTGCTTAAGTAAGTTGCGTTAACCTCACCAAGCTTCTCTTAAATAGATAGAGAAGAAACCTTGGAAAGAATGTATGATGTTACTTTATATGGCGGCTTCATTTGAGAATCTTGAGTGTTTGACCGCTATTGATTTTCAGAAGGTAAAGACCAGAAGGCAACCCTTCAACGGGAAAAAAGTGTCCACGCCCAAAAGTATGGACAACCTGGCCTTTCAGATTGTATAACGTCGCACCGGAGACCTCCTGCGACAAGGAAATACCCTGCCCCAGATTGTCCCAAAGGCCATGAAGCGCAGCAGCTTTTGGATAGGGCAGACTAGTGGGCACATACGTAGCCGGCGTTATGATGAACGCTTTGTTCGATAACGTAAAATTATCCGGTTTGTTTCCGCCCGTGAACAAAATTCTCCCATTAGATAAAATTTCCATCGGGGAAGACGCTGCAAAATAATCAATGCCATCCAAGGTAGAAGCGTTCGTCGTACCATTGTTCAAATTGTGAGTCACTATTCTCAGCACATAAGGAGATGCTCCCGTAGATTGCACGATGTGGATCAGGTTGCGCTGTTTATCAATCATCAGATTCCGATTGCAATAAAACTGCACCCCCTCAACCGATACTAAATTTGTCTGATTGATTGGAATTTCATCGATGATACCAGTGGCCGGATCCACGGAAATCAAACGGGCCTCAGATGGCGTGTAAGGGTTCTGATCCAGCAAAACATACTTGCCGTTTGCCATCAGACGTTGATAATCCATGCAAGGTTGACCACTTTCTATACCCCAAAAAGGCTTGCCATTCGACAAGGTATCCGGCATAGCCGAGAATGAATTGGTGGTAGCATCGTATTTCTGCAAGAAACTGTTCGGCGTTCTAACCCCGTACGGGCTGCAATTTCCAAACACCAATGCTCCGTTGTCGTTGGTCGGAAGGATAACCGGCAAAGCCCGTTCATACACACAATTGCCCGTTGCCGTGAATGTGTTGGTAGAAGGGTCGTAAACTTCACCCGTAGCGGAAGAAGCATACCAATTCCCGACCACCAAGACACGACCGTCCTTCAGTGTAGCAGCCGAAGCATTGACCCTGGCCACGTTCAAGTTGGCCGCTGCAGAAAAAGCATCGGTCGAAGGATTATAAATTTCCGTATTGGCCGATTGTCCGACCCCATAGCCACTGGAAGCACCAGCTCCAATCAAATAGTTCCCATTGTTCAGACGAGCCATGAAAGGCCCATCATGGACATAAACAGGCGACAGGGCTTGCCAACTGCTGCTGGAAGAGGCAAAATTACAGGTTTCAACGACGTTCGTCAAATTGAAACCCTCCGTGTGTCCCCCAACCACGACCACTTTTTGAGAATTAGGTACAATCATGCACTGCGCGTTCCTGGAATAAGTCATATCCGGCAGGTTTTGAACGGACATCGGAGTCATCTGAATACCGGAAGCAGGAGCATAGGTGGCCGGAGTCACAATGAAAGCCCTCTTGGACATGGAAAAATTGTCCGGTTTGTTTCCACCGGTGAATAAGATACGTCCATCGGCCAAAACTTCCATGACGGAAGTCGCCACATTAAAGTCGAATCCGGACAACTTAGCTTCGTGTACAGAATTGACATTTAAATTA